>ERZ824978.640-NODE-640-length-46666-cov-9.243655_pt1 | contig 46666 bp, 47 predicted proteins | sample MGYA00519860_ERZ824978 | MGnify/ENA primary metagenome ERZ824978 (study PRJEB31778, sample SAMEA3449184) | human gut metagenome | biome: human gut; feature: human-associated habitat; material: faeces | place: United Kingdom | collected 2010/2012 ... | reverse complement strand
CCTACGTTGAAGGCTTAGGCTACGCGTTCCTATTTAGAAACTACCGCGCCGACATGGGCAAATGGCTAACCCAAGACCTCATCGGCTACCCCGACGGCTGGAACAATTTCGCTTATTGTAATAATCGATCAACATGTACGATCGATTTGTATGGTGCATATGACTTGGCTAACAGCGCATATATCAGCATTAAACTACAAAATGGTACAGTAAAAGAAGGATATGTATCGAGCAGTCAAGACGTAACTAATATATTAAATAATGCGAGTAGCTCAAATAAAATAACAAATTTTACTTATACAGGGCATGGTGCCTCAGATGGAGCGGGTCTTATTATAAATTCTCAATTAGGTTATTATATAACAGCTCGTAATTTTGGAAACCTCTCTTCAAATTTTGCCGAAGGTGTAAATATAACACTAAATGCATGTTACCAAGACAATTATTTGAGTGAATATCTCTCCGGAATAGACGTATCTGCAAAAATTACTGGATTCACAGGAGAATTGATAGTAATAGGTCCTCTTTCATGGGAAACAGTCTTTAGAGACCCTAGAAAATTTTTTAAAGGAACCTGGAAAACTTTATCGGAATAATATGAAAAAAATTATTTATTTATGCATCGGAATAATCCTATTATTTTTTTTGATTCCCCCTTTTAGGGCTACTAGGGCAGAGGAAGCTGTAAATATACAAGCATTTAATATAATAACTAAGTGGCAAGACAAACTAAGAGATGATGGCCCTTTTGAACTTTCTACTTTTTCGTCGCTCTTTACTCCAAAAGATGTATTAAGTGAAGTAAATTTATATGAAGAAAAAATGAGAAATTTTTATAATATATCACCTGAATCTAATATTTCAGCTGTCGGTGAGCTTATGAAAATTCAAAAGAAAAATTTTATTTTGGATGTAAATATAGACAACTTTTTCCCCATAACAAAATTTACCGACAAAAAGCGGTATTGGCATTGGTTATACGGTGTTTTTATACCTATAAAACAAGATAATCCGCCCAAATATGCATTCATTCGCTTGGGATATGATTGTAGAATTAATATAATAGAGTCTTTTATTGGAGAAGATTCTTTTATTTCCCTCCTAGATATTGACGGTAATACTGGAGAAATTTTAAATAAAAAAGTAGAGCATGTTTTTATTGAGCGAATGAAATCAAAAAAGTAATCATTAATATTATAGTTATATGATGTGAAAGTTTATAGAAATTGCTAAAATAATAAATTAACGGAGGGATATAACAGGAATTAATGAATAATGCTCAATCAGTAATGTAGTGATTTTTATGAAGATGTTTTTTTTAATTTTACAGCTTATTTGCGTTCCTATTTTTATTTTTATTTCTAGGGTGACAATAATTATAATGACAAAAATAGGATTTCACAATTTGCTTTTAAAAAATGGATTAGAAAAAGAAAATATATATGCAATATTTTTTGTTATATCTTGTTTTTTTGCAGCATTGGCTTGCGTTTTATATTTAAAACTTATTTTAAGATTAAAACATTATTTTCATTAGTTTATGGAAAATATTCAATATATTAATAACTTTTCTAAGGACTTAGAATCAAAGAATCGTTTTCTCATGTATATTTAGACTCTAATCTTGCTGATATGCTTTGAATAAGCCTAGGTAAGGTAGTGGAGAATACCTACTCCGCTATTGACAAAACAAGCTTTGGAGCGGATACTACCGACAAGTCATCGTTCTTTACAGGCAAACCCTACGTTGAAGGCTTAGGCTACGCGTTCCTATTTAGAAACTACCGCGCCGACATTGGCAAATGGCTCTCCCAAGACCTCATCGGCTACCCCGACGGCTGGAATAATCTGTCATATTGTAAAAATAATATAATAAAATGTATTGATTATATAGGCGCATATACAATTTCTTCGGTTTCATTTAGCAATATCACTCCTGTGAACAATAGTGAATTCACATATACAGCAGTTCCTAATTCGTACATTAGTGTTCCTGTATCCGGAAGAGTATCTTTTAGCGTATCTAAAGAAGCAAATGATGGTCCTAATGTTGCGATTAGGGTTGTTGCACAATCGGATAATACATCAATATATGATAGTATCAATAAAACATTCACTCCAGATGAAAATGGGAAAATGGTTATAACATATAATTTTGAAGGCGTCGCTTTTGCATACAGGGGAGATGGGGGAGATTCGGGAAAACATTGGTTTCGTTTTGGAATAGCAGTAGAAAAAACTACAGGGAACTTTACGTCGTCAAATCTTTCTAGTAAACATTACTTTATACTAAAAGAAAGAAAGGAAGCTGAATAATGAAATATAACACACTCCTAATTAATTTAATTTTGTTTATTATAATTTCCACAAACTTTCTATATTCTCAACAGGCTAACATTGATGATAATCCTTTTATTAACAGAGTAGATTATACTAAAATACTAGATATTCCTTTAAATATAGTTCAAAATAAAAAACAAGAAATAGATTGGTTATCCACAGCTAAAAAGTGGAAAAAAACATTTATTCAATCCTCCGATAAAAAAGAATTAGACGGATATTATGGAGTATTATTTTATTCTGGAAAACCTATTCTCTTTACAAAGTTCTCAAAAGATAAAAAATCCTACATTAGTTATTTTGTCGCAAGAGACGTTATATTAAATGCGAGATTTTCAAAAGAAAATACGAATTGTTGCCAAGCAGAAATTGATATATTGTACGAATCTAAAAAAAAATATACCTTTATAGGTCCCATATTTTTTTATGATGGCATCGCATCCCCATCTAGTTTAGACAAAAATATGCGTTTTATTATATTTAAAATCAATACCGATGAAACCATTAGAAATAATTAATATATAATGACTTGTGCATTAATTCTTTATTTGCCTAATTATACATTTTCTAGAAAATGCTAAGGTAATTATGTATGCTTATGCGAAAATAACTTTGTACAATTGAATATAGTTCGAAAATGAAATTTATTTCATTCGTTTTATTTCTATTTTTTTCATTTGTTTCATTCGGACAACAAATAGACCTTATAGAAATTAAAACATTTGCAAAAGAAAATGCTACAACGACATTCCGTTGCCGCATTCCCGCCAAATATGACAAATCTTCCGTGGCAAAATATCGCTTGCTAATTTACTTTGGCGGGCGCAATACTACCGGTGAGAACGAGGTTAAGAGCAAGTCTTGGGGGAATTGGTGCGATAAAAACGGTGTATTCCTAATAGTGCCTTCTTATAGAAACGATAATTATTGGGAGCCCCAAAGATGGTCTGGCAAGGCCTTGCTGGAAGCGATAGACCGTTTAAAGAAGAAATATCCAAACATCTGCGACGACAAGCTGCTTTTTTACGGATATTCGGCCGGGGCGCAATGTTCAAATCTGTTTCCGGCATGGATACCGGAAAAGTCCCGCGCATATGTTTCGCACGCTTGCGGGGTATTTCATAAGCCAAGCGAGCGCATGAAGAAAGTTTTTGGTCTTATCACCTGCGGCGACGCCGACAGGCAGAGGCTAATAATAAACCATCGCTTTATAGAGGATTACCGCAAACTTGGTATAAATATTTTATGGAAATCCTTTCCAAACCATCCGCACGACGTGCCGGTGGGTTCGACCTATCTTGCTCAAGCTTTTCTTGAATATTACCACAAGCTGTACGCATGCGACTTGGATTCTACAATACCCAGACCAAAAGAAAGCAGGAAACCGATTTTGGTAGGAGACGACATAGACGGCGCGATATATCCGATAGATTCCCCAATCGGCAAACAAATCTACCAAGAAGACAGGGTTTGCTTTTTTTCAAAGGAACTTGCCCACGCATGGGTAAAAAGCGCCACAATGCCTTAGAATGCGATGAAGGGTATTATTGCCATATTGCTTGCTATTCTTCCAATTGCGCTTTTGGCGGATATTGATAAAATACATATATCAGGAATTGAATTTGCCTATCGCACGCCGAGAAGCCCAAGTTCCAATTCCCGCATAATGGTGCTATTTGGCGGCAGGAATTGGGACGGCGACAAGGCTATAAAAACATTTAACTTTGAAGAACTTGCAGATAAGTATTCGCTAATACTTCTTTCTCCGTCCTTTAAAGATAACGAATATTGGCAGCCTGAAAAGTGGTCGGGCAAAGCGTTAAAGTCGGCGGTAAAGCTTTTAGAGAAGAAATTTGGCCTAAAACCCCAAAAGCTCTTGTTTTACGGATATTCCGCAGGCGGGCAATGCGCGAATCTGTTTTATAACTATATGCCTAAAGAGGTTGAAGCTTGGGGGCTTCACGCCTGCGGTGTCTATCCCGAAATGCCCCTAAGAGACGGTGTACAGTCGTTTATTACATGCGGACTTCAAGATTCTGATAGGGTACGAATAAGCAAAGCATTCATTTATAAATACCGCGAAAACAGAGGTAAGGTCATCTGGAAAGAATACGCAGGCGGATACGAACTAAATCAAGAGGCTCTACAATTTGCCAAGCAGTTCTTTTCGGACATACTTGAAAAGCGCGAAGTTTCATACGTCGGAGAAGACGAAACGGGCGCGGTATTTTCTATATCAAAAGCAAAAGAAATTGACATTGAATTTAGAAACTATATAACATCTGAAAACCTCAAGAAACTTTGGGAGGCCAGATAGTGGAATTTACATACGAAGGCTTTGTCCGCTATGGATTTGGATTTTACAATCCAAACCATGCGGCGGCATTTATATGCGCCATTTTGCCTTTTGCGTGGATTGCGCTTTTCCAAAAGGCTTGTTGGCAAAAGATTTTAGGAGGTCTGATTTCTGTAATTTTGATATTCGCGCTTGCGTTTACCTATTCCCGCGCAGGAGTGCTTGTTTTTATTTTAGAAGCTTTGGCATTTGCATTCTATTTTGGCAAAAAATATTGGAAAGTATATTGCGCAATTGGGGTGATTCTAATTTTTTCGCTCCTAATTTCAAGTGCGATGGGAAGGTTTACCTTTGATGCGGCTGCTTCAAACCGTATAGAAATATGGCTTGCTGGACTAAGACTTTTTTTAGGAAATCCCTTAGGCGTTGGACTCGGCAATTCGGGTGAAATCGCAAGCGCATTTTTGCTTCCAAGCGATATTGAAATTAGAAGCCTCGTAAACAGCCACCTTACTTTGCTATGCGAATTTGGTTTTATTGTGGGCGCACTCTGGATTAGCCTACTATTTTACGCAATAAAATGCGGGTATTCCCAAAGGGCAAATCCATTAAAATTTGCGGCATTAGTTTCTTTTTGCGGTCTAGTTGTTTCATCAGGCGTTTCCAGTGCCTTTGACTGGGAAATATTGCTAAGCCCCTCAAGGTTTGAATACCTCACAAATATAAATCTTGCCGCCTCATATTGCTTATTCGCGTTATTCTGTTTGCTTGCGTTTTATCTAATTAAGGGAAGTTTTCGTTTAGAGGAATTTTTTAGCGTGTTTGCCTTATTCGTTGGAGTTTTTTTACCATTTTTCGTGTTAAGCAGAGGCTCAGTCATTCTTCCGGCAGTCAGGAAAATACATGGCGATATTTTTGTGCGCAATTGCAAAGGGCCTCCGTACTCGGTGGTAATATTTGACGACGACTATAATTTGAAATCGGCAATGACTATTTTAAAGAAATTGGGGCTTTCAGAAAGAATATATATCTGTAAAAGTTCATGGCAAAACAGGGAAAGACTTCCGCGGGAAAATCCAAAAAGCTTTATTCTTTTTGGAAATTGTTCGGATTTCCTAAATAGAAATATTGCTGCTCCGTGTGTTCTCATAATGCCGCCGCCGCATATGAGGTATAATGGGGAAAAAATATCAAAAATTTATCTGCCAAAATGGGATTCCAAATACGATAAATTACGGATCAACTTCCCGAGGGGGAAAATATCAGATTTCTAGATTAACTTTTTTTTAGTCTTTTATATTTTGCGGCATACACAACTAAGTTTAATCCAACCAATATTATTAAAGAGTGGAATCTTACTAAATAGTAATTTGATGATAGTCTTCAATCCCAGTTTCCGTAAATGCTTCTGGAAAATCACATTGCCACTGCAAAATGTTTATGAAAGCAATTTACAATTTCTGAATGCTTTTATGACGGCCCTTTTGTTTTTTACTTCTTTGTTTTAAAATTATCATTCTGAAATCTGCGGAAAGTGAAAATCTTATACTTAGGGCTAATGGCAGAATTTGGGTCAGCGTCAAAAGTTGTGGAATGGCGATTTTTAGTAGGGAGTACTTCGTGCTTCTCTCTCTCTTGTCCCTTTAAACTGTGCCGCATAATTAAAAGATTTTATTCCATTTTGAAAAAATATAATTTTTCAAATCCTTTTTGTTCTTATACAGATCTTATAAATAGAACTATATTACATAAGCTATAAACAGGATTTGTCGTGGATTACTTATCTCTGTTTGCCGTTCCCCAGTCGCAAACGGCATCCATAACTGGTATTAATGACTTCCCTTTTGCTGTAAGAGAATACTCTACCTTTGGTGGAATTTGCGGATAGACTTTTCGTTGGATTATTCCGTCTCTTTCAAGCTCGCGAAGAGTAGAGGTTAGTGTCTTAAAAGATATTGTGCCTATCTTCCTTTTTAAATCATTAAATCTAAGAGCAGGGCCCGTTTCCACTATCCAAAATAACACTATCATCTTGTACTTGCCGCCGATTACAGATAGTGTATATCCGTATCCTGTATCCTCCAATTTAATGCCTTCCGAGGAGCATTGCTCTTTTTTATTTCTCATTACTTCCCTTTGGGTTAGTATATTACAAATTTGTGCGTACTTTACAAATAAACATAGTAGTGCTACCATATTGAGCATAATCATACAAGTACTTTAATTACATATTAGGAATAATTCATGAGAGCAAAAATCGAAGAGTATAAAGCCGTAGAGGATGCGGCTATGAAATTTGTCAAAAGCGTTGCCGAAGGAAATAGCAGCTATGCTAAGGAATTATTTATAGACGAGGCTGTTTTATTCGGCTACCTTGACGGAAAACTCGAGCATGGCAACATCGAACAATTCTATCACAATGTTGATACTGTGAGCGCGGGCGATACTTTCAAGGCGCGCATTGATATTGTCGATATCGAAGAAACTTTGGCTGTAGTGCGCGTTCTCGAAGAGAAATGGGGCGGCAGAATAGATTTTACTGACTATTTGCTCCTCATGAAAATAAATGGTGAGTGGAAATGTGTAGCAAAAGCTTATAATCAAAATTCAAACACTATAAAAAAATAGGAATATATTATGAAAATTACCGTTATTACAGGCAGTCCGAGAAAAAACGGAAATAGTTTTGCAATGACTAAGGCTTTTATCGACGAGGCGGAGCGTCTCGGGCACACGGTAAATCGCTTCGACGCCGCGTTTATGAAAATTGGCGGCTGCCATGCATGCCAAGCTTGCTATAAGACTGGGAAGGCATGCTCATTTGACGACGATTTTAATATTATCGCACCCCATATTTTAGAAGCCGACGCTGTGGTCTTTACAATGCCCACATACTGGTACTCTATCCCGGCGCAGATAAAAGGCGTAATAGACCGAATGTTTTCGTTCGTCGTAGGAGGCAAGAAAATTGAAGGGAAAAAGTGCGGAATTATTGCCTGCTGCGAGGAAAATGATGTTTCCGTAATGGACGGAATTCGCATGCCTATAGAAAGGTCTGCATCTTTGTTAAAATGGGAAATCTTTGGAGAAGTTTTGTTGCCGGGAGTGCTCGAAATTGGCGATATAAATAAAACCGACGGATGTAAACAGGCGGAAGAACTCGCGCACAAATTGTAGGCTCTAATGAAAGTATTATTGATTAACGGAAGCCCAAACAAAGAAGGGTGCACATACACCGCCTTGCGGGAACTTGAATCCACTCTAAACGCCGGCGGAATTGAGACGGAAATTCTATATTTGGGCAAAAAGCCTATTGCAGGCTGTATCGCTTGCGGAGTTTGTATGCGGACTGGCTTTTGCTTCCGCGACGACATAGTGCGCGATATCCAAAAACGCCTTGATGAGTTTGACGGTATAGTTATTGGTTCACCCGTATATTATAGCGCTCCTACTGGGCAGCTTGTCGCATTTCTGAATAGATTGTTTTATGCGACTGAAGGCCGCATGGCGGGGAAGGTTGGGGCTGCTGTTGTATCGTGCCGGCGCGGGGGAGCCTCTGCCACATTTGAGCAGCTGAATCAATACTTCACTATTTGCAATATGCCAATAGTATCTTCCCAGTATTGGAATTCCGTGCATGGGTTTACGCCTTCAGATGTTCAAAAAGACAAGGAGGGTTTGCAGACAATGAGGACTCTCGGTCAGAATATGGTATGGCTGTTAAAATGCATAGAGAGCGGGGGAAAAAATGGTGTTGAAAAGCCCGTTTATGAACCGAGAGTGCGCACGCATTTTATAAGAGAGTAATTTTTAATGAATGCGCACTGATTAAATATTTCAAATTCCCCATGATTTGTTTTCACGCGCTCCATTGCGGCAGGCTTTCCATTTTCCCTTTAAAAGTTAATATGTTAAATTTTAAAGAATGAAGGGGCAAATAACATAAAACTCTTGCATGGATATGAGCAGCATACGCAAATGGAGATAATGGGGCAACAAAAGCAATGCGTGTTATCAAACAAAAATGACATCTACTCAAATTGAACAAACCATTAAACTGGCGAAGAATAAGGTTGAAAGCAGACTCTATTCAATAGGTTTTGCTAACGTGTAATTGCAAATCTTTCCCTATTTAGATTCTGCAAAACAGGATAATTTTATTAAATTTTGAATTCGTACTGTTTTCTACAAAAAGTTTATGTTCTCAAAAAATGCATATTTTAGGCGTAAAAAACTATTACACCATTATAATATATATGCCTAAACTTCAATTGTTGCTTGAGGCAATAACTTGGCGGCAATATTTGGGAAAACTCCAAAAGTTATAAGATAAGAATCTATCTTGCTTCCCTTATTTTCTCCACTTCCACAAATTGCCGCGTATTTCTGTCACAATCGTCCTATTTATTATCGCAAGGATAAGAACAACGATGAGGAAAATCGCGGTTATAACCGGATATTTTAATATCTTATCAACGCACCATAGATAAGCTTGTAAAAATAACATTAGGGCAGTAAACAAATAATCAAAAACAATGTTGCCCGTGTAGGGAAAGTCCGTTATCGTCTCCATAACTTCCATAATATTTTCCTCTATTTTATACGGTTAGATGTTTCCTTAGAATTTCCAGCTTATCGCTTAAAAAATTTCCCGAGTTCGTATAGACTTAAGACGCTAATATTGAGTCTCTCAAGATCTTTAATTATAGATTCCGAAATCTCGGATTTTAGCGGCACGATAAGTGCGATTTTCTTTAACTCTAAATTGTCTAACAGGATTTTTAGTGTTGTGAACGTTCTTTCGATGTCGCGCATGGCGTTAAATTTGCATTCAAGGCCTATCTGCCCGTCTTCAAGGAGAAAGTCGCAAACAAGCCCGTTTCTTATATAATTTTTTTTATATTTGATGCCGCAATCTCTTAAAATGCCTTCGACTTCTTCATTAAATAAGATAGATCTCGCTTTTATCTCTAAATACTTAAATGTGCGTTCGCGGTTTTCCTGGTACACGCGAATAGGATCTTTCGGCGCGGATTTGTCCTCAGGCAGGGATGAATAATTTTCAAACGTTTTTATGAGCGTCTGTTCATCTTCCCGCGAAAGATTTAGCAATTTCATTATTTTTGAGATTGTAGCTTGCCGCGGCTTGACTTTCCCGGTAATTATTTGGCTTAGTGCTGTGGGGGATAAATCGAGCTTTTGCGCAAAATCTTTCTGCGATATTCCCGCATTTATAATGCGAGTTTTTAAAAATTTTCCTAACTCATTCATCATCTTTTTCTATTAAATAAATCATATTTATTTATGTAATCAAGGCAAAATTCTTAATTTATTTAAGTTCAACTACGAAATTAGCAAAATTTCGGCAAGGCAATACGCCAAGAAGTCATTTCTTTGATGTTGTGAAAATATTTGCAGGTTCGGATTTTTTTATGCGTAGAAATCATGGAATAAACATTTGGAAAATCGCCCTTGCGTTTTTTTATGTAAAATATAATTATTTTATCCGCTTATTAAAAGTGCATACTTTTATATATAAAAATACATTTCATCAATTCAGTAAAAACTTCTGCATGCACATCTATTCCCGGTTTATAGAAGAAAATTTTAACTAATCTCAACCATGATCGTAAACGCAATCCAAAAATCAAATTCCATTTATATCTATAAAGATAAAGGTCCTGTTATGGTACGCGGCGGCTTCCTTATAAGTTTTAATTCTACGACTTATTCTTATATTGCGACAAAAACTTCAAAAGTCATCATTGTATGCGACGAAAAGGGGCATAGAATAAAAAGTTTTAATTCCCCAACCTACATAAAATCAGGATTGGGTTGGTAAGTTCTTAATATTTGCGGGAAATTATTGATGCTGCATTGGGCAACCCTGATGTCAATTCCACTCTCACGGAAAATATCCAAATTTATATAATCGCAAAATCTAAGCCGCCTTTGAGGCGCAAAATTGCTCCATTTTTAAACTATATAATTTTTGCTTCAAAATATGTTGGCATTTTTTTATATGCTTTCCCGCATTCTGCGTTTTTCTTGGAAAGTGAAGATCGATTATCGCATTTATAAAATTGCTCTTTTGCCTGCAATTTATCTGCAAACTATATGTAAATTTTTCTATATGGAAGAATGGATTATTTCCGTTTTTGTGTTCTACCGCATTCGTCCCAATGCGTCATATTAGTTTATTGCATTCCTATATTTTTTTTTAGCCGAATTCTCAGTTTGCGGTTTTTTATGTTGCTAGACAATGTGTCTATGAAAACTGAGGCGGACGCTCCCAAAACTATGGCCACTAAAATTGACGAAGCTGTTATCCCGTTCGACATTACCGCCATTAGGTATTCCTCGCGCATTTTGCTTTCTCCGCTTTCCGATAGAAACTTAATTACGCTTAGAAATGTCTCGTAGGCGTAGATCCCGGGTATCATTGGAAGCACTGCGGGAAATGTAAATATTTCGGACGGACACCCGTATATTCTCCCCATTAAAAATCCGAGTATGCCGATAAAAAATGCGCTGACAAGGGTGGCGACAAATATGTTTACCGAATATTGCGCCATTAATAAAAGCCTCAGCGAATGCCCGGCGCCGGCAAATAACCCAGAGAACAAAAGCATCTTAAAGGGCGGATTGAATACTATGCCAAACCCCATTCCGGCTATCGCGGAAAAAATATAGTCTATGATTATTTTCGTTATCATATAATTGAGTGCCCTATGATGATTATCGCAATCAAAAGGCCGAAGCTTATGGACAATATAAGTTCTACCGCCTTTATCAGTCTGGAAAATCCCGCAAGAATGTGCCCCTCGAACAGGTCTATGACAGAATTTAAAAGGGGAACTCCCGGAATGAGCCATAGGACGCTTGTTGACAGGGCGATGTCAGTATTAAGATTGAAAACAACTGCCCCGACTCCCGCTATTAGGGCTGATATGAGCGCGGCGCAAACAAAAGACGGATTCATTCCAAGCTTCTTTTTCAGTAGTTCGCGCCTCAGAACATAACCAATAAAAGTCCCTAAAAATATTATCGGCAGCAGAAACGCGCTACCGCCCCAAAGCTGGCAAAATGCAGAGTTGCCAATGGAGATTGTCAGCGCGGGGACTATCCAGCTCCTCTTCTTTTCTGCCATTATTTCCCTAAACTTCGTTTCACATTCGCGGAGGGAATATCCGTTGCTCAATGCTTCCCACGACAAAATTCTCAATTCTGAGAGTCTCGTAAAATTAGGGCTGTCCGGCGATATCTTTCTGACCGATGTTACAGCCTCGTCCGAGTTTGTCGTAAGAGTCATAATGATTGTTTTAGGCAACATTATTAAGTTGGCTTCGCAGCCAAAAAGTTCGGACAACCGTTGGACATTCCTTACTATGCGGGAAGTTTGCGTTCCGGAAATCATGAGGGCGTCGGCAAAATCAAGGAGAAACTTTGATATCCTTTTTAAGTCTTTCCCGCTATTAATTTTTTTTGCCATGGCTTTATTATAGATCTAGTTTGATATTTATGCCTGTTTAACCTGTGGGAAGATCTTTATTTCTTCAAGCTCATATTACATACCTGCATCTTTCAAAGCGATTTTAATTAGGACGTCCAAGCCCGCCTCCATACGCATCAAAAAAACTTTTTTCTGCTTTTTTTCCGGAAAAAGTTTGAGCAGAGTTTTTGTAGCCTTGAAGTTTATAGTTTATTGGCGGTGCGGCGGTGCGGCGGTGCGCCGCAAGCTTTCCGCGCCGCCATATTATCTCAACGGAGCTTTTTTGTAATTGTTTAACTTCACATACTCTTGCGCCATAAAATATTTTTATCTCGGCAGCCGCGTATCGCGCGCATGTCGAGCACACGCTGGTTTGACGATCCGCAAAAGGGCAGGGAAATGTCTTTTAGCGACTCCACATACTCTCCGTCAACCAGTACGTCGATTGAGTCGAGTATTTCGTCTGTGGCTTCGCAATGCGCCCTCCCTCCTTTAAGAAGGTCGCTTTCGTAAGTGTAGCCCGTGTATGCCCAAATATTTTTGCCATCCATCGCCGCAACGCGTTTTACCAATGAGAGCAGGGCGCGCTGGTTCGGCGGTTCAAACGGCTCGCCGCCAAGGAGCGAAAGCCCGCTTACGTACTTGCATTCCACAAGCTTTGCGATCTCCCGCTCTACGGATTCCGTGTATGGGCTTCCGTAATTGAAATCCCATGCGGGGGAATTAAAGCAGCCCTTGCAGCGGTGCGTGCAGCCGGAAACAAACAAAGACACCCTTATGCCTTCGCCGTTTGCAATATCCAAAGGTTTTATTGCCGCATAGTTCATTTTGCCAAAAAGTTAAAGGTGGAGAACGCGCTCACGGATTTCCTGAGTGCGACCTTGGTTCCAATACTGCGTGCCTATGTATCCGCATGTGCGACGGGCTACATTCATCTTATTCTGGTCTTTGTTCCCGCATTTCGGGCACTGCCAGACGAGTTTGCCGTCTTCGTCCTTTACAATCTCTATCTCCCCGTCAAAGCCGCATACTTGGCAATAGTCGCTCTTTGTATTGAGCTCGGCGTACATTATATTGTCGTATATATAGCGCATTATAAGAAGCACCGCGGGAATATTGTTTTGCATGTTTGGAACTTCGACATAGCTTATTGCGCCTCCCGGGGAGAGCGTCTGGAATTTTGCTTCGAGCGAGAGCTTTGCGAAGGCGTCTATCGGCTCGGCAACATGGACGTGGTAGCTGTTTGTGATGTAATTTCTGTCGCTAACTCCCTCTACGACCCCAAAGCGGCGTTGCAGGGCTTTCGCAAATTTGTAGGTTGTGCTTTCGAGCGGCGTTCCGTACAGGGAGTAGTCTATGTTTTCGGCTGCCTTCCATTTCGCAGTGTACGAATTGAGCCTTCTCATTATTTCAAGCCCCAATTCCTCGCCCTCTTTCTCGGTGAGTTTTTTATTTATCAGGCTATATACGCACTCCCACAGCCCGGCATATCCCAGAGAAAGCGTGGAATAGCCGCCGTGCAAATACTTGTCTATCTTTTCCCCTTTTTTGAGCCGCAGAAGCGCGCCGTGTTGCCAGAGAATCGGGGCGGCGTCCGACAAGGTTCCGCTTAGTCTCTCGTGCCTGCATTGCAATGCCCGATGGCACAGCTCCATGCGCTCGTCAAATATCTTCCAGAATGCTTCGATATCCCCGTGCGCCGAAAGCCCTATATCCGGAAGATTGACAGTCACAACCCCCTGGTTAAATCTGCCGTAATACTTTGGTTTGCCGTCCTCCCCGACGTATGGCGTCAGAAAGCTTCTGCACCCCATGCAAGTATAGCAGTGGGCGTCGCCGTTCTTGTCGATTTTGTTGGCAAGCATTATTTTTTCTGAAATGTAGTCGGGAACCATTCGCTTGGCAGTGCATTTCGCGGCGAGTTCCGTCAAATAGTAGTAGGGGCTTTCGGGCTCTATATTTTCTTCTTCCAGCACATAAATTAATTTTGGGAAGGCGGGAGTTATGTAGGTGCCCGATTCGTTTTTTACTCCCTTGCAGCGCTGCTTCAAAACTTCCTCTATTATTATTGCAAGGTCAGATTTCTCTCGCTCGTTGCGCGCCTCGCCCAGATACATGAATACTGTCACAAATGGAGCTTGTCCATTGGTTGTCATGAGGGTGACGACTTGGTATTGAATTGTCTGTACTCCGCGTTCGATTTCTTCGCGCACTCGCTTTTCCACGATTCTTTCAAGGCTTTTTTCGGGCAGCCCAAATTCGCCAAGTTCTTCGACAAGCTCCATGCGTATGCGGCGCCGCGAAACATCGACAAACGGCGCCAAATGCGTGAGTGTTATGCTTTGGCCGCCGTATTGGTTGCTCGCAACTTGGGCTATTATTTGAGTCGCTATATTGCAGGCTGTCGAAAAGCTTCTTGGCCTGTCTATCATTGTCCCTGAGATTACCGTCCCGTTTTGCAGCATGTCTTCAAGGTTTACCAAGTCGCAGTTGTGCATGTGCTGCGCGTAATAGTCCATATCGTGGAAGTGGATTATGCCTTCGTTGTGGGCGTCGACAATTTCTCGCGGGAGCAGGATTCTGGAAGCAATGTCTTTTGAAACTTCTCCCGCCATGTAGTCGCGCTGGACGCTGTTTACTGTGGGGTTTTTATTGGAATTTTCCTGCTTTATGTCTTCGTTGTTGCATTCGATTAGCGTCAGAATTTGTTTATCCGTGCTATTGGCCTGCCTAACGAGGCTGCGCACGTATCTATACGTAATATATTTTTTTGCCACCTCAAAGGCACCCGCCTTCATAATTTGCGTTTCAACTATATCTTGGATTTCCTCGACGGAAAGCGCCCTGTCGAGCGCCGCGCAGACTCCCTCTACATATTTGCCGATTGCCTGAATTTGTTCGGCGGTGAGCGTGTTTTTTAAATCCACCGTCTGATTGGCCTTTGTGACGGCGGCGATAATTTTCTTTATGTCAAATGCGGCTTCCGCGCCGCTTCTTTTTAAAATTTTCATAAAAAATCCTTCTTTCCTTTGCGATAAATTAGGGTCGCGGTATTTCCGCCAAGCCATTGCTTTTTAACCTTCATATCCCGTCGCGCGGGCTGGTTTTGAACGCCTATTGCTTAGGCGCGCCTGTTGCGGGATTTAGTCGCGTTTTGCCAACTGTTGCCTTTAAAAACAAAACGCTAATCCCATAGAGAGCATTGCCTACATTCCTGCGCGGGAGATAAACTCTTAATTGAATCGGGATTTGGTATTCCCGCATTTGCCCAATAGCTTTCCCCAAAAACAATTAGGCGCAGTGCCGTTCTTTCAATTCAAACTTTTTCGGATAATCCGCATAGGCAAATAATTCGCCCGGCTGGAAATTCCGTAAAAAAGGCTTTGCCGCCAATGCAATAAAATACTTTTTCATTTTTTCCCTTTCGCGTTGTCTCGTTGAAATAAGAGCCGCAAAGGAAACGTAAACTCTGGCGTGACATCTGCGGGCCTTATTCTGGAACCCGCCCATACTTGCAGCTTTAACAGTCAGCCATAAAAAGCTCTGCTAAAACACGGCAATATTTCGCGAATTCCATGTCGTCGTTTCCGTTTGGACGTCTTCTGGCTTGTATCCTTAATCTTCCCGCCTTCCCGATAGAATCAGTGGCTTATGGGAGGATTTACGGATCTTACAGCGGCGCGTCCGCGTTCGAATTTAACGAACTTCCGTTTCCAAACGAAATTTACTAAAAACGTGCTCGAAATTCCCTGTTTGTCAAGCCGCAAAAGTTTTTTGTTTCACCAGCCTGCTTTTGTGCTTCAATCGGTATTTTGCTTTATAAGTAATAAAAATATAAATCTAAAAAATATAGGTTTTGCGGCAATATGCGATTCTATGGTTTGAAAGCTCTGCCCTCGCCGCAAAATAGCAGATTGCCTTTTGTACAAAAGGTTTTTTAGCCTTCATAAGATTGCCGATTCATCATGAAGGCAGATGCGCTTGCGGGGTATTTTGAAAAAATTTTTTATGCAAGATGCGCCATAAATAATATCGGCATATTGCACCTTAACGGGCGGTTTTCCGCTCGTTTCAATTCGCAGTACGCTCTTTCGGGCAGTCTGGAATTTATAGCCCCGCCGCCTTCAAAAATAAACAAAACTTTGGCGCGCTTACGCCTCCGCTATGAAAAGCCATAACTTTCCCGCCTGCGGCAATACTAGCTTGCGGGCAGAACCTATGTCTAAGATTCAAGCAAGTTGGCGTCGTCAATATTGTCTTTTAGAGCGGTGCCGCCTATTCCGAGCCTTAGCGACTCTCCCAAAAGCAGCGCCAATTTCCGCGCAGCAATTTTCGGAGGCATTCCCTGCATTCGTATATTGGATATGCAATTCCTGTCGGATTCCACCGATTCCCAGCGCGGCTTATATGTAAAATACGCGCTCAGGCTGTCGGGCGATCCCAACCCCGGCCTCTCTCCTATCAGAACCAACGAGTGCCTTACCCCAAGAATCTGGCCTATGTAGTCTTGTATTTTTACTCTTGCAAACGGAATTATCATTATGGGGGAAATCTTCCATTTGTCGGCCGGTAGCAGCTTTACAAGCTCGGAGACTGTTTCAAGCGCGTTTTCGTTTGCGGCTGTCGCAGACAATCCGTCGGACACTATTAGCGCAAAGTTGACGCCATCCCAAGTCTTTGCCGCTTCGCAGAGGCGCTTTTTCGACTCCTCATTCAATTCCTTGCCGCCTTCCGGATTCATCAGGTACGAGGATTTGTCGGATATTTTTGTGTTCAGTATGAGAGTCTCGAAACCGGCGTCTTTGAATTCGGAAGCTAGTTTTTCGGCATCAAAAGGCGCAAATACGGCGTCCCTTGCCCGCGCGTGCGCGAGCCTGAAATCGAGTATGGACGGCGTGCGTTGGCTGCCACCGGATCTTCCTATTGCAATCCGCGCATCCGTCAACGCCTGCAAAGACACCCACGGATCGGCTCCGCCCATCTTATTCGGCAACGAATTCGCCCGCACGGCATTATTTGTCTTTGTTATGTCAGTTTTCATCTTTCAATAGCCTTGTTAAAATTTTGTCTCTTGTGTTTAACAGTTTGAAGTCGGCGTATATGCCCATTTTTTCAAGCCACGCCTCAAATTCCGGAGCAGGGCGGAGCTTGAAGGCCTGCCTTACGTATTGCGTATCGTGAAACGACGTAGTCTGGTTGCCAAGCATTATGTCGTCCCAGCCGGGTATGCCCATTGTGTAGTTAAGGCCGGCTGCGGCAAGCAGAGTAAGTAGGTTATCCATGTCGTCTTGGTCGGCCTTGGCATGGTTTGTGTAGCAGACGTCGCAACCCATGGGAAGCCCTAGCAGCTTTGCGCAAAAGTGGTCTTCAAGCCCTGCGCGAATAATCTGCTTGCCGTCGTACAGGTATTCGGGGCCGATAAAGCCGACAACCGTGTTTACGAGCAAAGGCTTAAACTCTTGCGCGACAGCGTAGGCTCTCGCTTCGCAGGTCTGCATATCAACTCCCCAATGGCCGTTCGCCGAAAGCGCCGTCCCCTGGCCGGTCTCAAAGTACATTACATTGTCACCGACAGTTCCGCGTTTTAGGCTAAGCGCGGCCTCGCGCGCCTCTTTTAAAATCGACAGGTTGACGCCGAAATTTTTGTTCGCAATCTCAGTTCCGGCGAGCGATTGAAATACCAAGTCCACCGGCGCGCCCTTTTCCATCGCCTCTATCGCATTCGTGACGTGGGCGAGCACGCACGATTGGGTGGGGATATTGTATTTCTGTAATCAGGAATAGGTTGTATCCAAAAGGAGGCGTTATGTACGCTATTTGGCAGGTTATGGTGTACAGCACCCCGAACCATATCGGATCGAACCCAAGCTTTACTACAAGCGGAATATAGAGCGGAGCCACTATTACGAGCATTGCGGTGTCGTCCAGGAAGATACCCAGAATTATGAACGAGATTTGCAGCATCAGCAAGATTTGCCACGGGCTGAGGCCCAAGTCGTTCATGAACAGGCCTTCCAAAGCCCTGACGGCGCCGAGCCCGTCAAATACCGCGGCGAATGCGAGAGCTGCCATCATAATCTACATGAACATCGCGCCGTTGCCTACAATTTCGCCAATCTTTTCGACAAAGCGAATGTAGGCATTAATCACCCTAAAAAAGATGCGCCCGGCACGACTTTTGGCTTTGCGCCAGTCAATAGAGTCAATCCAATCGTCAAAGTCATCGAATCTTGTTCTTCTTATATATATATGGAGTTTTCCCCTATTATTAAGGATATGCGGGCGCACCCCCGCGCCCGCATACCCAAGCATAATTTCTTATTAGTAACGGTATGGAGAACCGGCCTTGTCCATCATGGCATTGTAGTCTCTTAGAATCTTTACCACCGCCTTTGCGCGGGGCGTGCCCTTTTCGGCGATTCCGTCCCAGAACTTTACTGCCGCGACTTCAATTGGCCTCCATTCTTCGCTTGGAATTGTTGTGAGCTTTAGTTTGTCTCCGATTACGCGGAGTTTTGCCTCACCGCCCCAATACCAGTATTGCCTGTAATAGTGCGAAGAATCCATGCAAAGCTTGAACAATTCCTTCAAGTGTTCCGGCACAGCCTCCCAAGATTTGCTGTTGGCAAGGAATGAGCCGATCCACGCGCCTGAGATATTGTTTGTAAGGAAGTATTTTGTGGCGTTGGCCCAGCCGACCGTATAGGCCTCTGTTATGCCGCACCACGCAGCCCCGTCCAATTCCCCGGTTCGTATTGCCATCTCGACGTCTTCCACCGGAAGCGTGACCGGCACTACGCCAAATTGCGTCAGGAACCTTCCGGCTGTCGGCGACGTGTAAACTTTCAATCCCTTCAAGTCGGACAATTTGTTAATTGGCGTCTTGGTAATGAAGTTGCACGGGTCCCACGCTCCGGAGCTTAGCCAGGTGACGTTCTTTACGTCTTTGTAAGATTCTTCCCAGATTTTCCCCAATCCGAATTCGTTGAAAAAGGCGGGGACGTCGAGGGAATATCTTGTCGCCAGCGGGAAGTACGCGCTAAATGGCGCTACGTCTGCGGGCGAGCCCATAGAGTCGTCGTCGCTTTGTATGCAGTCCAGAGTGCCTTGTTGTAGCGAGCTAAATAGTTCGCTCGTGGGGACGAGCTGATCCGCATAGTACAAATCGATAATCATCTCGCCGTTCGCGACCTTGTTGAAGGCTTCAACGGCCGGTTTTATGACGTGGGCTCCGAGCGATGTGCTCGCGTAGGTTTGCATTCGCCACCTGATGGGCTTTTTGGACGCTCCCATTACATAGGGTGCGCCGATTGCAGCTGCCGCTCCGATCCCTATCTTTTTAAGAAAGTCTCTCTTTGACATGCGGGACTTTAAGTTTTCATTAGTTTCGGATATTGCTTTTTTATTCATTTTGTTACTCCCAAAAGATATCTAATTTCAGATGTTAGTTAGAAACCGATTGATGTGCTAACCCCAAACCAGACGTTGTTTTCCTTGCCTGCTATGGCCGAGAAACCGCCGTCGTTGTCGTTGTTGCAGGCGTACCGCACGCCGGTTGATACCGACCAATATTCCGTTATTGCGAACGAAATATCCGCGCTTGTTCCTACATAAACGTATCCGCCGTTGTCGCTCATGCCGCCTCGGTAGTCTGCGTAGCCAACGTATGCGGCAAGGTCTATGCTCGCCCAATTTTCCCCTATCATCCATTTTGTAATCGGGGCGGAATAGGAGAGCCCGCCTTCTATTACGGTTCCCGAGTAGGTTATATTATAGTAGGCGGCGGCGTATGGGCAAATCGCGAAGTCGCCGAGATACTCAGACGTGTCGTAGCTTACTATAAGTTTTAATTCGTGCTCGTTTGGGTATTCAGATGTCGCGGCTCCTGAATAGGTGTAGACCGTGTAGCCGAAATCTATCGTGAAGTTGTCAATCGAGTAGTTTAAGCCCGCATACAGGTCGTTTTCTCCGTAGCCGCCGCCGTTTGTGGAATAGCAGCCCCAGCAGCCTGCGACAGTCCCAATGAAAAAATTTTTCTTATTTTCACGCTCCAAATGTAGGTTTGGAGAAAAATAAATTTTTATTTTAAATGTAGGCGATTAAAAAATTACCCAGCAAAATATTTTATTCCTCAATCTGATTTTCAGTTGAAACTTCACTCACCATACTGGGGCGAAATTCAGCAGATAGCCGGTTATCGTGAAGGCAAACAGTAAATAAAATATAAATATAACAAGCAATTTCATGCTGAATATTTTTTTTAACATCATCATTTCAGGAAGTGAAATTGTTGCAATGCTCATAAATGCCGCAAGCGACGTTCCTATCGGCACACCCTTTTCGAGCAGAACTTGCACGAGCGGAATTATTCCGGCTTGCGATGCGTACATCGGTATTCCCGCGACGACTGCAACAGGGACTGCCCAAATGTTGTCGCTGCCAAGATATTTGACAAAAAATTCCTGCGGTATGAAGCCGTGCATTACTGCCCCGACTCCTAGCCCCAAAAGTATATACGGGGCAAGCGACTTTATAGTGTCACACGCATAGCTGTTGGCATATCTTATTAGCGTTTCCATTTTCTCTCTAGCTGAGCCGCATTCGCATTCCGGTATCGGCGCACTCTCTACTTTTATTGCAAGAAGCCTTTCTAGCCTAAACTTGTCGGCTATATATCCAGCCAGCACAGAAATTATCGTGCCGCTTATGATGTATATACATGCAATGTAAACTCCAAAACTTCCCATTCCTAGCAGCATTATTGCGGCAATTTCGCTTATCAGCGGCGAACTTACCAGAAAAGCAACGCTCACCCCAAAAGGTACTCCGGCCGCTATAAATCCTATAAATAACGGAATTGAGGAACATGAGCAAAACGGTGTTACAGTCCCTAAAAACACAGCAAAAAAATAGCCGGCCCACCTGGACTTTTTTGAGAGGCAATCCCTTACTTTTTCCGGGCTTAAATGCGTCCGAAAAAGCGATATCGCAAATATCAGAACATAGATTAAGGCAAAAATTTTTGTTGTATCCTCTATGAAGAAGTGTACTGCTTCTCCAAGTTTGTCCGCACGCGACAGCCCCATTTGCGCTATCGACCGGTCGGCGAATTTTGTGAAAATCTCAAACATAGCAATTTTCCGTTTCTGACCCCAATACTTCTCAGAGAATGTTTAATGAGTGCGCTATCCACCTTGAATTTTTTACGCTTTGGAAGTGCGATGTATCCCGATAAAAAATATGGCTTCTGACGCCTCGTTGCGGAGTCTTTTAAATGTTTTCGCTTAAAATCTTATCAATGTCCTTCTTTGTAAGCCTTCCGCCTTGCGCGACGACTTTCCCGTCTATGACGACGGCGGGAAGGGAAATTGCCCCATATTTTAATATTTCTATTATGTTTTCCTCCTTCACGAGCTCGGCGTTTATTTTCTTCTCGTTAAGCGCGCTTTCGACTGTCGCGTACAGTGCCAGGCATTTCGAGCATCCACTGCCCAATATTGTTATCTTCATATAAAGTTGTCTCCTGAATTTTTTGCGGCGGACTCCACCATTTTAATTTTGTATATTGTTCGTCGAACAGCGAACATTGTCAATAAAAATTTTTACTTGCATCTTCCCTTGCATTTATTGCGCACTGTTAGAAGCCTATCGAATTCACCCGCCGCCTTGCGAAAATTTTCAGCATTTATGCAGTACTTGACCTTGGGCGGAATTATCTCCCCCTGAATTAGCCCGCTTTCCTTTAAAAGCCGCAAATGTTCAGAGACTGTTGCCTTGGAGATTCCAAGCTCCTTGTGGATATCGCCAAAAAAGCAGGAGTCGAGCGAAGCCAAATATTGCAGTATTGCGATACGGGTAGGGTGTGCCATAGCTTTCGCAAACGCAGCAAGCTGTTTTTGTTCCTTCGTATGTTTCATTGCCGACTTTTAACAGAATCTTTAATCCAAAATTTTAGTCAAGGCAACAATGGTTGGCTTGCATGCTTTTTTTATGGATAGTTTTTTGATTTATTAATTTTTTATATAGGTTGTTCCTTGCGCTGCCATGCTCAACTTTCATTTAGAAAATTTTTATAATAAACCTCGTATATAGTTTCATGCGTATTTTTGCTTTTACTGAATCATGCTTTGCGCGTTTGCGCGCTTTATGCTTGCCTTGCTGAATTGAAAAAAAGGCGGGAGTTTCTAACTTTCTGCGTGTTTTTGCATGCCCTCGATAAAGCCCTTTAAAAATTCGGCTCTTATTTTCTTCGCGCCTCGATAAATTGAATCCCGCGCTCTCATAAATTAAAGGCATGTTGACTTCCACACCATTGTGTTTTATAAAGTTCCGCAAAAATTATGATTGGAATTCCCCCATTTGCCCGCATATTTTTTGCCGCGCTATTCTTCGCGGGCGCGTCGGCGGCAAATGCTTTAGAAAGCGCGCAAAAAACCAAAACTTTAAATCCGCTTTCGATTCCCTCCTACGAAGAATTTCGCGTTCCAAACAGGCCAGTTCTCGATTTGCCTCTCCTCCAGAAAAAAACGGTGCTTGCACATTTTATGACTAGCATATGGATAAGGGAATCGGGCGTAATGCGCGAGCGCATGATTACCTATGAGGACTTTTCTCCGGACGGAATAACAAAACATTTGGGAGGTGAATCGCAAGTATTGGCAACAGACTATTATTTTAATTACGACAAGTCCGACATAGAAGCTGCGGCATTTCACATAAAAACCGCCAAAAAGCTTGGCATAGACGGTTTCCAGTTCTTCTATCCGTACCCGCCAAACGACGTTTTCCTCGAATTGTACAATGACTTGATTGCGTCGTTTTTCAAAGCGGCGGACAAGTACGGCATTGATTTTAAATTTTGCCTATGCCTTTGCAGCCCGCCGCCGCGCGTTGCTGAGGATAAAAAAATCGACGTTTTTGCAAAACATATAAAATCGCTCATTAAAAAAGTCGGGATAGACCACCCAAACTGGATGAGAACGCCCGACGGGCGGTTTATAACTTATGTGTGGAATGGGGACTATATGGCAGACTTCCATGGCGACTGGCGAAAAAATCTCGACAGTTTTGTCTCGCGCCTTGCGTACGCATACGAAAAGCTAAGCTATAAAATAGGGGTGGACACTGCGTATATCCATACGCTGCGGGATATCGGCAACCGCGCCTATATGGAAAAAATGGTTGAATACTTCCCGGCTGTTTGGCACTGGACTTCAAATTTGTACCACGAAAATCTGCTGATGGACTTTGCAGCCTACTGCAAGAAAAATAATAGGACCTTTTCCCAGCCTGTCTATCCCGATTACTACGGATCAAAGCTCTACCCGATAGGAAAGTACAACTATAATATGCACCATTTCTTGAGAGACGTAATCCCGCTAAAAGTTGGAGATGTCGAAAAAGACTATTATAGAATGGGTGTGACTGACGTTTATATAAATTATCTCGAAAGAATATTAAAAACCGACACTCCTCTCGTTAGCTTTATAACTTACAACGACTACCCCGAGGGGCACCATGTCGCGCCGGAGTTAAACCACAACTTCGGGTTTTCGGTTTTGTTCAACCACTACAAAAATGTCTGGACGGGCAATCCGCAGAAAAACGACAGGGAATTTGCAGTTCTTGCGTATAAGAAATATAAATCGTCGGTCGTTCCATTTCCGTTTGACATACGCGTCGATGCAAAAAGCAGGCGTATGCACCCGCAATTCCCGCCGGAAAGCGACGATTTTATAAATGTAGTGACCTTCCTTAAAGCTCCGGCGGAAATCATAGTAAATGGGAAAAAAATAGGAACTGCCAAAGGCGAAGGAAAAATAGAGGTATTCAAAACCCCGCTAAAAAAGGGAAAAGTGCGCCTCGAAATATCCCGCGGAGGCAAAAACGCAATCGAGCTTGAAGGCACTGAATGGATTACCGACAAACCGTATAGGACTGATAGAATTACTTATTGCATCTGTTCTCTCGACGATTCCTACTACGGTGAGATTTTTGGCAAAGACGCCCCGAGATATTTTATTCAGCAATATGCGGAGGATAAGGACGGAACGCCATTCTGGAAACTTGGCAAAAGTGTAGGCGTGCGGTATCCTGACGGAACTATCGGGGTGGCGCGCGAAAATCCCGCGGCGGCGGGCATTAAATGGCAATGACGGTTTTGCCGCCCTCCGTGCGGCCTACTTAGCACAGGTATTGTTTTTTGGGGCTCTACCTCCGAGAGGCCTCCCCGTTTTGCTGCCCTCCGTGCGGCCTACTTAGCGAGGGGCTTTTTGCTGTTGAAGAAAAATCAACTCAGCTCTCTCAATTTTTTAATGCTTGCGGCTGGCGAATCAGACATTTCCCACAATAGCGGTGTTCGCTCGCCCCTTTGACATTTGAAAGCTAAATGCGCTGTGCGGAGTCTGAAAACTTGTAAAAAACACGAATATTTTAATGACTACCACCTATGAAATCTTCATGCTATAATTAGAGTAGTGGTTATATTATGCCGCGCAAACAGGGTTTTCACTCCTAGCGCAAATTTTTTTTGCAGACGCAACGCAAAAAATAAAAAAACCACTTCTAGTAGTTTTTTGAGCGCCGTAGCAGAAAAAAAACACCCCGAGCATTTCACTCTGAGTGTTTCTAATTTATAAAATAAGAACTCTGCCTAAGATTTATTGTCGGCAGATTTCTATTTTGCAAAGTACGGGAGAAGCGCCATCGAGAAGTCGGAAACCGCCTTTTGCAATGTTGCGGAGGCATTTTCAAGCCTTTCCGCAATCTCAGGGTTGTCTTTGGCGTAGGTTTCAAGCGCTTTTTTCAGCGCCTGTTTGTCGTCGAGTTTTATCTCTTTAAATATTTTTCCAAGCTCGTCGAGATGGGTTTTCATACTGTCCACAAACGCCTTGAATTTTTCTCCAACTTCGGCGGGGCAGGTCGAGATGTCAAACTTGGAAATTTTCTCCACAGCCCCTTTTAAATCAGCTATGCTTGAAGTTTCTCCAATGTTGTCGAACGCAGCCTCCAATTCTTTCATAAGCCTCATTACCGACTGCTTTTCAGATGGTGTCGCGCTTTCTGCCGCCTGCAATTTTGTCATTGCCGCCTGGCCTATCTCCTTCATTTGCTGCGATAGTTGGCGCTGTTGTTTTAAAAGGGCGTCACGGTTGGCTTCTTGCTCTTTAACTTGTTGGGATAACTCCTCCTTTTTCTTCAGAAGGGCGTTTTTATCGAGTATCTGCGAGTATGCGCATGAGACTCCCGCCCATAGCAATGAAAATATTATCGCGTTTTTTAATATTATGCGGGCTGCATTTTTAATTTCCATAAATATCCTTCCGAATAATAACCGCTTGCAGTAAAAAAAATTGCGGCCTAGTAATTTACGCCGCTAAAAAATAAAAGCGCACCCCCTAGCGGATTCGAACCGCTGTTTCCTGAATGAGGTTCAGGAGTCCTAACCCCTAGACGACGGGGGCATTGCGCTTTAAAATTGCCGGATAATTTCCCGACAAACAATTTCCATTGTTCCCATATATTCAAAAATCTTGCATTTTTTGTCAAGAATTTTTCCGCGTCGGCAATATTATTGTTTAATACGCAAAAAATTTAAAAAAAAAGGCTTTATTTACTTGAACCTAAACCCCAATTTATTTGAAATAATCCGTATGGAAAAACGGGCACTAATTTCTGTAAGCGATAAAACGGGAGTCGTTGAATTTGCGAGGGAACTCGTTCGCAAACACGGCTATACGATCCTGTCCACGGGCGGGACGGCAAAGCTCCTGGCAAAGGAGGGGATTCCCGTGACGGAAGTATCCGACTATACTGGATTTCCCGAAATGATGGACGGCCGCGTTAAGACCCTCCACCCGAAAATCCACGGAGGCCTCCTTTGCCTTCGCTCAAACCCCGCGCACATGCAGCAGGCGCAGGAGCACGGAATAGGCATGATAGACCTCGTCGCGGTAAATCTCTATCCCTTTGAGGCGACAGTTTCAAAACCGGATTGCACAATCGCCGACGCAATCGAAAATATCGATATAGGCGGCCCCTCGATGCTCCGTTCCGCCGCAAAAAACCATGCGAGCGTGACGGTTGTCTGCGACAGTTCCGACTACCCAAGAGTCCTCGAAGCGCTTCGCATAGGCGGCGAACAGCTGCAGGAGCTGCGCAGGCAGCTCGCTTTAAAAGTATATCAGCGCACAAGCGCGTACGACGCTGCCATTGCAAACTACCTAAATGCCAAATTTAACAACGGCGAACTTCCGTCGACTCTCAATATAGGCCTTCCCCTTGAGCAAAAAATGCGCTATGGGGAAAATCCTCACCAGTCCGCCGCCCTATATGGCGAGTTTAATAAAATCTTTAAGCAACTTCAAGGCAAGGAGCTATCGTACAACAATATTATCGACATATCGGCCGCGGCGGAACTCATCTCCGAATTTGAAAAACCGACAGTCGCAATTCTCAAGCATACAAATCCGTGCGGAGTTGCCTCGTGCGACAATCTCGTGCAGGCTTGGGAACAGGCGTTTGAAACCGATAGGCAGGCTCCATTCGGCGGCATAATCGCCGTAAACAGAAGAATGGAGGCGGACCTCGCTGAGATAATCTCGCACATATTCTGCGAAGTGATCATTGCGCCCGACTTCTCCGACGGCGCGATTGAAATATTCTCTAAGAAAAAGAATTTGCGCCTGATGCTCTGGAATTGCAAAAAAGTCGGCGGACTGCGCGTAAAGAGCGTGGTCGGAGGGTTGCTCGCGCAAACTCCCGACGACATTGAGGAGTTGAAAGCCAATATGAAAGTCGTCACAAAGCGCCAGCCTACTGAAGAAGAGTGGAGGGCCTTGCTGTTCGGCTGGAAAGTCGTCAAGCATGTAAAGAGCAACGCGATTGTGTATGCGGGGTGCGAACGCACGCTCGGAATAGGCGCAGGGCAAATGTCGCGCGTAGACAGCTCGAGAATAGCAGTCTGGAAGGCTGGCGAGGCCAAACTGTCGCTCAGGCCGAGCATTGTGGCATCTGACGCTTTCTTCCCGTTTGCCGACGGATTGCTCGCGGCAGTCGAGGCGGGCGCAACTGCGGCTATCCAGCCGGGCGGCTCAATCCGCGACAGCGAAGTAATTGCGGCCGCGGACGCAAATAATATGGCTATGGTGTTTACGGGAGTTCGCCACTTCCGCCACTAATTATATTACGACGATGGGTGTGGAGTATCGCAGGCTGTCCGACAGGGCAAAGATAACGCTTACAATGTTGTTTGCGGTGCTTGCGTGTCTCTATATCCTATCGGCCGGCGGTTGCGATTTCGGAAGCGGAGAAGTTGTAAAGGAAACTTCCGAGCCAAACTTTCTTAGGGGACAGGAGGAACTAAGGAGGGGAAATATATCCGAGGCTCTCAGCGCATTTCTGAAAGTTTCCGAGAAGCGCCGCGACGCACCGGAATCGCACTTCGAATTGGGGCGCATATACCTCGAACATATGAACGACCCCAATACTGCTATTTACCACTTCAAAAAATATCTCGAATTAAAGCCAAATTCTCAATCTTCGCCGATGGTTAGGCAGATGATTGAAACAGCGCAAAAGAAATTTGCGGCATCATTGCCGGAAAGCCCATTTGAAAACAATATAAGGCGCATAGAGCTTGAGGAGATATTGCAAAAATTGCAGAAGGAGAATCTTGAATTAAAGCAAAAACTTGCAGCGGCTGCCGCTACGATCGACCGTTTGGAAGCAACGCAAACCGTCCGTGTACAGAGCCAGGCGCCGGTTGCAGCGGAAAGCCGGCAAAGTACTGGAAATACCGCGCAGCGCCCTGCGCAGGCGCGCGGAGTCTCGGAGCAGAGGGCTCCGGTAGTCAGCCGCGATGTGCCTTCGACATACACAGTTCAAGCGGGCGACACACTTTCGAGCATAAGCAGAAAAATCTATGGGACTCCAAACAAGTGGCGAGAAATATTTTCCGCAAATCGCGACAGGCTTGCGACCGCATCCTCCCTCAAACCAGGGCAGGTTTTAAAAATCCCGCGCAAGTAGTGCTCGCATTTGAGAGCGGCGTTTAATAAGAAGGTACGGATAATTTTATAGCTTCGTAATATGTTGAATATTCCGCGATGTGGGGAATGCGGGTGCTTAGCGCAGATTGTGCGCGTTTTTTCAGTAACGCAATATTTGCAAAGTAAACGTCGTCATTATCAATGGAGAAGGCGTAAAATATTTTGGGCAAGGTAATATTGCGGGTAAAAATTTGACATCTATAAAGGCGGATAATTAGCTTGCGACACGCATGAAGGGAGAAATAAGCGGGTCTGTTATATATAAACAATAGTTTATTTAGGATTGACAATTCTTTAAATCCACTTAGGGAAATTATATATGAAAAATAAATTATTTTCTATATTTGCCCCGTTCGTACTTTCGATTACTTGTGCTTATGGGGTTGATACATTCTTTTTTATCGCAGGCGACGGGGGAACAAATAATGCCAACGACAGAAACCAGTGGGTAAACCTTTCCACTTATAACTCAAGCGGAGATACTTTCTTGTTTCAACTTTTCCCGGTCGGTACAGACGAAAGAGTTTCACTCGACAAGGGTAATTTTCGCGCTGGCGCAATAAATGCCGTCCAGTCTTCAGTTATAACGGCGGAATCGAACGTGATTTTCAACCGCTATTGTTTGGGCGACTTACAGCCTGATGGTTCAGTCACTTTTAACGATGCGAACGTAAAAAATCCAAATCCCATTGTATTTAACAGCGACTTCAATGTCGCCAATATGTTTGCCAGAATAAATCATTACGTTGACTTCCAGTTTGCCGACGCAGAAAGCATTACTTTGACGGCAAAAGAAATAAATTTAAATTCTATAACCAACGCCCATTTTACAAAAACGACGGCAGGCGAGGTAAATATCCATGTTGACGGCAGGTTTCTATGGGTCGGCGGAAACAACTTATATTTGGGTTCGTCCACCGGTTTTATTGACAGCTTTTATGCGGATGCAATTGATGTGATGGGAAATCCTACGACGTTGCTTTTCGACTTTTATGTAAACAAAATAGACTCTGCATCTACTTCTTTTGTAAGTGATAACGGCACGATATCTGCCACCGTAAACCTGCACATTAATAAACTCAGCGCAGATGGACCAATTTTCTATTTTGGAACAACGACAAAACTTGATGACAGTGTTATAAATATAGATTTTACTTATGCAGACGTCGAAGGTTTGAGTGCGGGAGAATATGAAATTCTCTTCGTTGATTCGTGGTCGGATGGTTTTGCCGAAGGAGGATCGCTCACGGATTTTAATATAAACGACGACCTTCTAAACGCAATGGGTATAGAGCACAACTTTACATGGGACGGCGAGAGTCTCGTACTAAATGTTGTTCCCGAACCCGCGCATATTGCGGCGGTTTTAGCGGCTGCCGCTCTTGCGCTTGCCGCCGCGCGCCGACGCAAGAGATAAGATATTTTGCTATGTTGGTTTAGTAGCGCCGCAGAATATCGCGTAGAGTGCAAAGGCAGAACGCGCGAAACTTTCGGGCAATTTTTGAAATAAAAAAAGTCCGCGTAATAAAGCGCGGGCTTTCCTATTTTCCCTTTTTTAAGTTTTTTATTTATTCAATATGTTGCTGACCCAAAAAAACGGCATTGGCAATTTTGCGTTGATTCCCAAACAGAGACGCAGCGGAAAATCTTTGCGCGCGCTCGCTTCGTGAAAGCGCGTTTTGCATTTATTTATTTTTACAAATTAGGGCTGCTTCCGCCTAACTCTGCGGGATTTGGTTCGCCTTCAATTTCAGGTTCCAACTCGGAGTCGTCAAATACGGGAGTAATTGTGGCGCTAGCCGAATAAGAGGCGCTTACACCTTCCGGAGCTTCGGTAATACTTTTGCTCACCAACAAAAAAATGTCGGTCGTCTTTCCAAATATTGTTATCGGAACTGTCCCTGCCAAATCGAGCAAATAATCGGGCCCGTAAAGGGAATGGCTCGACAATAAAACAAGTTCTTCGCCAAAGTATATGTCGAGGGGGAAGGCAAACATTCTGTCGGCATAGTCTTCTGAGGAATTTTCTTGAGGCAGCATTATGGGGTATTCCAGAGTGAATCCGTAATGCGGTGTGTATTGGTCGCGCTCCATTGTAAGTATAGAAAGCGGGGGAGCCGTGCACCGGCGGTATGGCTCGCGGGCGGCGATGCTGTCCGCAGACGGGTGGAGGTCGTTGTAACGGGCTTCAATATTCAGGGGTTCGCCTCCTTCGGTCGCATAATTTACGGTAAGGCTCATATCGAGGTCGAGGCTTTTTAGAGACCAAAATATTCTTACGGCTTCCGCAAGTGTAAAAGGCCCGAGCGAAACCTGTTCTTCTGGCAATTGCTTCTCTACGGGGGGAGTCGGAAATGGAGACGGGTATATAAATCTTTTCATGTTTATTCCACTTCCTCGGGGTCTGTCATAAGCGCGTTGGCTTTTGCAAGACGCGCATTTTTTGTGACATATATCTCGCGCATTTTTGCAGTGTTGCCTTTTTTTATAGATTCGCTGTCGAGCTCTATTGCGCCCTGTTCGTCTTGTGTGACTACAAATTTTGAATAAGAAGTATCGCCCTGTCCACCGTCGTTTTCGGAGTTTACCCCTGAGAAATACACTCTGCTCGACGCCGATATTCCGCCGCTTTTTGCGTTGCTTGAATATGGAACGACCCTTGGCCTGCCGATTCTAAACATTTCAGCTATCCTGTCCGGATAAAGGTGCGTGGGAGGGCCGAATTTTAGTGTGAGGGTATTGTCGGAGAGATTTTCGCTTGCCGAATACACGGGGGAATTCATTGAAAGCCATTCGCTATTTCCTCCTGAGAGGCAGATTTTTGCCGCGGCGAAGTCGGCTGCGTCGCCGCCAAATATTTCTATTGTGCCCTCGTATTGCGGCGCGGAGGAGGCGTCGTAAATTGCCTTTGCAAGTCCGCTTGGAACGGGCTCTGCGTATTGGGAGGCCGAGCGCACGGCGTATGTCCCGGTTGAGGCGTTTGTAGTCACAAACCTCACTCCTATATTTTTTTTAATCACGGAGCCGTCGGGATCTGTGTATTTGACAACTGCGTCTACGCGCTCCTTCGCTGCTGCAAAGTTCATTGACGGGTGGATAGTCCCGGATACGAGAAACCGCGGAAGCTTTTGGCTGCCTTCCTCTCTCTCAGAAGAAAGTACTTCGAGATTTTCCGCTTCCGACAATGCCGGTATTCTATTGCGCCACCATTGTGGGCTGTTTGATTGAATCGATTGGCACTCAATTTCATATATCTGGCAGGAGCCTTTATATCCGGCCAACTCCACGCTCATTACTACTGCGTTTTTCCCGCCGTATTCCGAATTTGGCGGGTAGTTGTCTTCGGTAACTGTAAGCCAAGAGTTGTCGCCGTCGGAATGTTCGCTCTCATATTTTATGGAGACTGACGAAACGCGGAGATCGGGTCGCGGGCCGACTTTCACGCTTTTGACGTTCCCTGATGAAATATCCACTGTTTTCGTAGCGAGACTCCCGCGCGGCAGAACTGACAGCGTTGGAAACCCGTCGGAGGAGTAGTCAAAGTAAACGCCCGTATCGGGCATCCATTTTAAAATGCGCGATACTGCCTCGGCGCACGATAAATCCTTGGCTTCGTCAAGGGGAATGTCTGCGTCGGCGACAATATTGCCGATGGAAAATTCTGCGCCTTTTGAAATGGCATAGTTGAAAATGTCGTAAAGTTGTGCGGAAGCGTTGATTTTGCGGGATTGGGAATCCTGCCCAAGGACGATTTTGCTCCTCACGCAGTCTTCGAGCAATACGGCGCCAGACTCGCTTTGGCGGGCGGCCTTCCACGTCTGTTGATAAACTATGCTTTCAAGGTCGAACCATGGCCCTTTTGCGGTCATTGACGCAGAGTCGTCGTCGCCGCCGAGAGAGGTGTCGAGTCGCACAATGCTTCCCCTGAATTTTCGAGTACCGTCAGCGTATATTTCAATTGTTTCGCCGGGCGAAAAAGAATTTGCGCCGTCCGGGTCCGCGAATTTTGCGCGGAATTCGTCGGAAGCCGACTTCTTTCTGATAATGACCGCTTCAGAAAGCGACAAATTTTCCAATGGAATATCCGTCCCGTTGTGCCGTACTGTTATCTGCATATTTTACATTCCTGATTTTAGGTTTTCAAGCTGCGACGAGATTTCCGATATTGTGGATTCAATATCGGAAATGCTTCTTTCGAGCGAGTCGAGCTGCCTGCGTATTTCTTCAAGGGCTGCGTCAATGGCGCTTTCAATGTCTTCGTTATTCATAGTTTGCCTTTCTTGCCTTAAATTCGTATTTTGAGTTTGTGACGGAGCCGTCCACTGAAATCCGTATTTCCGACAGCGCGCATTGCGGGAGGGAAACGATTTTGTTTTCACCAATATCAAAATTGAGGTCTGCCGGCAGCAGGGCCTGTATTTTTTCCGCGTGTGAGAGCGCGAATAACTCAGCTGAAGCCGGTGTCTTATGCGCCCTCTCAATCTCGAAACTCGCGGTAATTGCGGAGTTCCCGCGGTCGAATACAAGCGCTTTTTCCGAATTGATTGCGGACTCTGTTTTATTGGAGCGCTTTGTCCTGACGAGAAGGTTTTTCGGCTCTTCTCCGCCTGGATTTAGCTCTGTTTGGGAGACGCTTATTTTCATTGCAGTACCGATTGAACGCGAAAGCGTATTGTGATTTTATCCGATTGCGATTCAGCTTCCTCTTTCCATGGGGAAGTTTCGGATAGGGCAATTCTTCCATATCCGCACTCAATTGGAGCGTTGGCTCCGTGCAAAGCGCGGGAAACGATTTCGCAGGCAGTAAGCAGTGAGGGCGCATTTGGGGCGGCGAACTTTGAGCGGATTGTTTCCACCCTTATTTCGACGTCCGAAAATGTCGGGCCTGCGGCGTATTTTGAGGCGGATAGGGGAATAGGCCTCAAAACCTTTATTTCAAGGCCTTCGGCCGAGCCCTCCGCATCGGAAAAGTCGTTCTGTATGCGCACGCATGCGAATTTTAAGTCGTTTATAGAGCTTAGAATTTCACATACGGCTTTTTGAAGTCGTTCGAGTGTTCCCATGTTAAAGCCCCCTTGTAGAACGCCTTGTCGCGATGCGCGCTGCGGCACCGAAGTGGGCGCCCTTTTTGGGAAGGCCAGTCCTAATGCCTACGAGCGGTTCACCTATTGGAAGTTCTCCGCGCGCAACCCGCGCAAGCGTCTCCCGCGCGATGTCAGCAAGCTTGCATTGGCGCTCGGTTAGTTCCATTTGCGGCAGTCGCGTTTGGAGTGCCTCGGCGGCGAGCCTCAGGGCGCATTCTTTGAGTTCGGGGGGGATTCTCGAATGGTCGGGGTCGATGGAGTTCAGCCCTGACGCGGCGATTTCCGCGCGGATTCGGACAACTATCGAGTCTATAATTTCGGCGGCGGGTTCTCTTCCGGGTGTTTTGAGAGACTGCGCCTTCAAGATGTCGAGTTGCGGCTTGTTTAGGACGCATTCGAGGTCGGATGGGGTTATATTGATCCAGTCCATAATTGCATGCGGTGCGGGAGGCGGACGCATCCGTCTCCCGCGATTTTATTACGCTCCTTTCTGGACAGAGAGTTTGCGAACGCCAAGCGAGCTTGTGGCGACTATGCTCGAATAGTGCTCGACTGTGATGTCAGTGTATTTAGCGTGTTCGTCGCAATAAACCCTGAAAGCGCCGCCTTCTTCCGTGGGCGTATAGAAGCGCTTGAGGTTTGAAGGTTCGTCTTTGGATAGCGAGTTTTGCGCGAAGAACGCGAATACGGAGTCTCCGAGAATCTTGCTTTTCTCAGACGGCGCCGACTGGTAGCGTGAGGACAATACTTCGCATGCGTCGAGCATGAATTTGCCCGCGAGCTCCTCCTTTGCCATTGCCGCGCCTTTGAATGCGACAGCGCTGTTTTGCGATTCGAGAGAAGTCATGCGCAAGTCCCATGCGCTTTCGCCAAAAAGCAGGCGGTTTGGGCGCACTCCGCTCTCGTCGGCGGCGAGCATGAGCATTTCCCTTATATCTGCGTCGGGGTTGGATTGGGCATTCCATGTTTTAGTCTCAGAAGATGCTGCCGCGATTGTGTCTATCGCAGCAACCGCGCGGCGGAGCTCGTTTCTAAGGAGTCTTTGCAGCAGCATCTGGACATATCTTTCCTGCCAGTCGTCGCCGGCGACTTCGTCGTGGTCTACGCGTATCGTAAGGCCTTTATTGATGGTCTTTTCGTTTACGGATTCTCCGGAGTAGCTTACGCGCTTAAATTCGGCGCCTATTGCGCGTACGTCGTCGCTTTCCGAATAGAAAGCTTGCGCGTTGTCGCTTCTCTTGAATTCAAACCTTCTGCCGACCGCGATGGGCGGGGCGATGAAGTCGAGGATTTTAGCGGTGTTTTCGGGGTCGCTCCATCCGACAGTAAACGCGGTAAGAGCTTCCGAGTAGTTGCCCGCGGAGAATCTGTTTTCGTTTGCGGATATAATTTCTGACATATTTTAGCCTTAGTTTTTGCGCAGAACCATCCACGCTATTTTTGTTTCAGATGCGGTTCCGTTTGCGTCGAGCGTGAATGTGATTCCACTTTCCGACGCTGCGGCGGACACGGACTTGGCCGAGCCTCCGGCGGAGGTGATAGAGGCGAATGCAATATCGTCCGAAGTGAGTTCGGATGATTGCAGAGTTTCTGTTGCAGATGCGCCGGTCCATGCGTATATGCCGCACGAGTACACTTGCCATGCGCGCTCTCCAAAACCCTGCGGGTCGATTTCCACAGGGCAGCCGGAGGCCGCAGAGCACAGGGCGACGCCTACCTTGTATGAGCCGTCGGCAGGCACCGGAGATACTTTCCCGCCGGCGGAGGTGTACAGGGAGTCACCCGCAGATACCGAAGCGGCGGTCTTGCAGATGAATGTGCTTTCGGCGCATCCTGGAAGTGCGACGCTCATGATGTCGCCTGCGGCGCCTTCGTCGAGGCATACGCCAATCGGTTTTTTTGAGGCCGATGCGACGGAGAACTCTCCTTCGATTTCGCCCGCCGAGACGAGCAGGTTTTGCGAGTCAATCGGTTCGGAAGCCTTCATCGTCACCGAGCCCGCGTGCGTGCCTTCAGCTATGTTGCAGAAGGCGCATTTGCCTATAGCCAATCGCTTGAAAAAGCGAAGAGCAGAGGCAATATTTTCGTTTATTTTCATTTTATTCCTTTTGTTTTGGGGTTGTGAAAACGTATTGTTTCCGTATGGCGGAAAAGCTTTTAAGGTATGGTTCGCCGAGCTCAGCCGAGCGTTTTGAGGCAAGCTCAGCCAGTTCCTTTGGGGAGATTTTGCGGGGGCGTGAGTCATGGGGGGCAGTGGAGTGTTGGCGCGAGGCTTTTGCAATCCTCATGCGCATATCTACAACCGCAGCGCGAGACAGATTTTCGAGCTTCTTTGCGGAGGCGGCGCATTTTTCTGAGCGCGCCGCCGCGGCATGCGCTGCCGCTACGGTTTTTTTTATCTCCTTTATTTTTATGTCATTGCTCGCTTGGGATTCCGTGTCTTCGCGGGATTTTATAATTCTCCCGCTGCCGGGGATATTGGGGTTGTTTGTAAGGCCAGCCGATATAAGTTTTACCGGCCTGAACTTTCCGTCCGGGAGTTTTTCCATTCGCCAGCGCGGCGACATCGATTTAAGCTTTCCTTCGGAGATTTTTCTAAAAGCTTCTGCTGAGTATTTGGCTTCCACGGCGATTCCGTCGCCGAGCCCGAATATGCGCGATATTTTTCCAACTGGGAGGGCTTTTGAGCGCGGAGATTCGTCGGGGTGGCCGACAAAAATCGGGATTCCGCAGCCCACGAGAGTTGAAAACCTTGCGGCTCTTTTCATTTTTTCGAGCGATTTTTCGTCTACGAGCTGCATTCCGAGCTTATGGGGCCATTCGCCGTAGGGGCTAAGAACCTGAACGATGGATTTTTCAAATTTCATTTTTTTTCGGGTCGTCTTGCGTTTGTGTGGCTTTGGTTTCCGAATGGGTTTCAGAGAGAGGAAAAGCGAATTGCCGCGCAAGTTCGAGCGGGTCGGGTTTTAATCCGATTGCGCAGAGCCTCTCTATAATTTCAAGCTCGTGCTTGCGCTCTTCATAGTCGGGGAGTTTCAGCCTAAATTTTGCGAGCGGCACGGGGTCGCCGTGGGCAAGTTTTATTACGAGCGCGTCGATTTTTCTGTTGAGAGTTTCTGCGATGTTGGAGGCGTCGTCCTCTTCTATGAGTGTTTCCTCGTACCACTGCATGCTTGCGCCCACGCTGTCGGCTGCGCTGAAAGTAGACAGGTCGCTACCGCGCCATAGTGCGCTCATCATTCTGTCGACCCTTTCAATCAGCGCAGGGTAAGGGAGCTCTCCGCGCGTTGAAACGTCTATTGCGTCCATTTCCGTTCCTTCCGAAAACACTGCGTGGAATTCTGCCCCAAACTCACGCACGGCTTCGCATACGTTTTCCCATTGCGGGGTTCCGGGGAAGGCGTCGGTTTTAGCTTTTATGCCGGGCATTCCGTTGCGTTCGCAGTAAATGAGCCAGTCTTTGAGCGGCAGCTGCTTAAATAGGTATGCAATGGACGATGCGAACATGAGTCCGTCGCCGCAGGCAATCAGCCATTCGTCGGGGTCGAGTTCCCTTCCGTCGGTTAGCTGCCCTTCGCGGTCGAGGATTCTAAGGCGCTTTTGTGTATTTTCAAAAAGCCACAGGGGATATTGCGTAAAAATGCCTTTGACAGTGCCGTTGTCGTTTTGGAACTCGACTTTATGGACGCTGTATTTCATTCCTACGCAGTCCATCATTTGGCTTATGAGCAGGCGGAGACCGCCTTTTTTGTCGAGGTCGTCATAGGAACCCGCTTGGAGTGTCGAGTAGAAATTTTTTAGGGTGCGCTGGTGTTGGACCGCTTTGGGGGAGTCTTCGAGGGGTACGATTTCAAAGTCGAGGCGCGATATGGACTTTTTGCGTTTTAGGTTGAGGCCGCAGATTGCGTCGTCGCGTGCGAGTATTGCTTCGAATATTCTTGCGGCGGCGGCTGGCCGGCCGTTTTCAAAAGCTTCGAGTGCGCGGGACAGCGTCTCCGGGCGGAGGTTTCTTATCGTGTTTATTCGCCGGCCTTCGATGCGCGAATAAGCGTTTGTCGATACGGGTTGCGTGTTCATGAGCTCCACAATATCGCATTTTTGAGAAGATCGCAAATTTACTTTGGGAAGTTTGGATTGGCCCAAAATTTTTGGAATTTTTGAGTACATTTGAATTGGGCGAATAACGGGCTCGGAATAAATTAAACTGTTTAAAATAATGGAGGCATATATGGCTTGAAGGGAGGGTGAGCTGCGGTATTGTAAGAGAATGAAATATTGTAGTTTACATATGGGGAGAAGAGCGGTTGCCGCGCTATTTTCTATGGCGCTGTGCGGCTGTGTCTATGGGGAAGAGCAGCAGGAAAGCGCGGCTAGCGTTGAAAAAACGGAAAGCTTGAAATACGACTTATCTGATTATAGAAACTTTTTCGGGATATGTTGGTCGAGCGATACAAATTCCGACGTGCTCGACTATGCGCGCCAGATGGGGCATACGCACGTTGTCTACCGCAGTGGAATGGAGAAACTTCCGCAGGCGAAGGGCATGAGCTTTTTCATTGAGGATCCCGAGTTCGGCGCGCGCCTGCGAATGATGGATTACGACAAGAAATATTCCCAGAAGGAAATAGACGATATACAGTCCCATTACGTGGTGATATACCACGATAAGGAGTTCCCGTACAATATGGCTTCGTCTTGGTTTATTCCGCCCAACCAGCGTTCGTTGACGCTCGACTTCCAGCAGCAGAAAGTGATAGACGACATTGTCGGGCGAATGATGACGCGCATAAAGCGCATAAATAAGGTGAATCCCGATTTTAGCTTTGCGGGATTTACGTGGGACGTTCCCCATCCGAGCGGAAATTTTCGTCTGCCTCCAAAGCCGGAAGTTAAGGATATACACAAGGCGCAAGGCAAGGAGGTCTCGCTTGCGTATTGGACAGGTAAGGACAGCAGCATACCTTTCAAGGGCTGCACCCACGAGTATGAAACATACTCGGAAGGCAAGCTTGCCTATTACAACAAGCTTAGGGAGGAAGGCGCGAAGATTAATCCAGATATAAAGATGATGTCGGAGCCGTACAAGCTCTATGAGGGCTGGATAAAAAAGCTCACGCCGGAGCTTGCAGATAAGATGAAAACGCGGGGCATGGAGGGCTACAAGTTCGACTTTTTGTGGCAGGAAGGCGACGGTGATGCGTTTGTTTCAGATAAGCGCATACAGGAAGGCGGCTACGACCATGCGCACGTTGGATCTTCGACTCCAAATATATCTGACACTGGCAGAATGCTTGCCGAATCGGTTGCAGCGGCTATAAACGGTTCATGGACGTGCTGGTATGGCAGGGCGGGGGGAACAATAAATTCGCCGAATTATAGATTTATAAGGGAAATTCCCGCGCGTCTAAAACTTTTCAAGGCAATCCCGACATGGGAGAATATGAACAATACTCCCTTGACTGTGCGCAAGTGGGACGCCGAAAAGAAAACTTACGACAGCCCGACGGCCCATATGGGAGAAGACTGCATATGGGGCAAGCATCCGCGCGACGACAAGATGTTTATAGTATTTCTGTCGGAAAAGGCCAAGGCAAAGATTCCTGAAGGCAAGAGGGCAAAGGCTGTGTATATGGTGGACGGCCTATTCCGCGAACTTATGGATCTTACTGCCCGCGACCGCGCCGCAAAGATAAAGCCGCGCGTTAGGATAACTAAAAAATCCGTGCAGTTGTTGTCGAACGACTTGATAAACGAGGGGCTTATAGTTCATTTGGAAGACGCTCCCAAGGAAACTGAGGAGCAAAAATAGCGCGTGTTCAGATAATAAAAAAGCCGCCAGATTCTGGCGGCTTTTTTTACATGATTCTTTCGAGTAAACAGCGTATTTTTATAGTGGAAAGAATCGGTTTTTATATATGGATTTAGCGGGATATTAGAATTTGAAGTGCGTAGAAAGGATTCAAAATCTTAGTGTCGGCATTAGGCTTAAAATAAATTCTGCAAAAAGTCCACTGGCTTAAAAATATTTAAGCTTATAGAGGGCTAATCGGCCTGCGGTGAAGGGGTTGAACGTTCGATTGGGGCGAAATATAAAACCGCGCCATTCACTCACATTATATAATTGGCAAGCATCAAGGCCAAAAAAAAAGAGAGCCAAGCACGGCTCTCTTTCAACGAATGAAAATTAAATTATCTCTTTCTCGACCTGAAAGCCGCGAAGGCAGCTATCAATGCAAATATTGCCGCGAACGTGGACGGCTCCGGTACTTGAACAAATTGCAGTCCAATTCCGGAAATATTGTTTGATTCGTCGAGAATTGCTATGAGCTCAGCGTCTATACCGGACTGCGCGCTGATTTTAATTGAATTGATGTCGTCTTGCGAGATGCCCGAATTGGGGTCGAAAGTTAAGATAGTGTATTTTGAACCTTCGGATATACCCCAGCCTAACAAATCGGCGGCGCTTGCAGATATTTCGAGAGTAGCCGATTCGAGAATGGAGAGTGCGCCGGCGAGCTGCAAGAGGTCGGCGCCGTTTTCCGAGAAGTCGGCAACTAAGGCGCCTGCGCCCCAAACGAGCGAGTTTGCCGCGAGCGTACCGACTTCGGAATCGAGGCCGATTGCGCTTAGCTTTCCGCCGTTTAGGGATATGTCGCCTGCGCTCTTGCCGTTGAACATTCCGATGTCAATTCTTCCCGAGTCAACTGTCACTTTGCCGATGCCGTCGTTTGAAACATTTTTTGTTGAGTACGATTGGGCTTCATAGAAAGAAGTTGTAGAGCTGCTTGTGATTCTTAGAATTTGCCTCGAATTTTCCGTGCCCGCCATGCGTATATTTAGTTTGCCGGTGTTGTTGTCTGTTGTGAGCAATGCGCCTTTGAAGGTGCTTGTTCCGGAATTTGTGAATGTGAGATATACAGGTGCGGCGTTGTAAGTTTCTCTGGAGCTTGTGAGGTCTGATTTGTATTGTTTTGTTATTAGTATGGAGCCGGTTCCCTCTATTCCGCCGAATGTCATTTTCACGCTGTCAACCGGAGCGCTCCCTGTGACGTCAATAGGGGTTGCCGCAAGGTTTAATATGCCCGTTCCAGACTGGACAACACCATCGACAGTCGAGTAGTAATTTGAAAATATGAAGTTGGTATTGCCTTTGTTCACGAGGTTTCCAGCTATATATACATCAAATCCCGATACTTGGCCGCTCTGAATCCCCTCTTGTGAGAATCTGAAATTATTTTCTACGTCGGAATTTACAATTAGGTCTCCGCCTACACTTATTGCGGAATTGCCGTATGAGTTTATTCTCGTCCAAATATATCCTCCTGAAAAGGACGATGATTTTTGAATGTTAATTTCAAGGTTTCCTGAAAGGTCGAGCCTTGCGTTGGAGCCGAGGAGCAATAGGGAGTTGAAATTATCCCATTGGTTATCGTCGGAGTATATGACATTTTTTATATTGTATGTCATATTGTTTGCCGTTACGGAATTTTCCCCCGTTATGACCGATGAGAAATTTTGTCCTGAGGACGAATTGTAATCGTAGGAAATATCGATATTGTCAGCCGCCGTCGGCTTTTGGTTTGGCGACCACACTCCGTCTTTATCGATTCTTACGACATTTGGATTGTACTCTTTTGAGTCGTTAAATTTGCCATTCCAAGAAAGGTCTGCTGCAAAAATGCTATTAGCGGCAACTAAAGTAGTTAAAAGTGCAGGTAATTTCTTCATATGCGCATACTATTCTTTTTCATAAGTATAAATATTCACCCATATTTAAGCTTCAATAATAAAAGAATGAGAATTTAGTTAACTGTAAAATAAAAAGACCGAGGCAACAAGTCCCGGCCTTTTTTTGGTTGTTTTGTTTTAGATTATTCTATGTACAAGCCGTCTTTAATTTGCGGCTTTTTATCGAGAGCTTTCCATTTTGCGACGAAGTCTTCGCAATTGGTTGCAAAGAGCGGCGAAATCTCGATATCGAATACGGGCACGCCGTCGGCCGAAGTCTCGATATTTTCTCCTGCAGCTTTTAGCCATCTTGCGGCCTGTTTTTTCTGGTCGTTTTTGCAGGTTGCGGGCGAATCGACACCTTCTGCGTTTTTCACCGGCGAGAATTCGTCACCGCGCGCGCCTTCGATAATGACCGGATTTTTAGCCATGGGAAGGGCGTCGAAGACAAACATTTCAAACTTTATTCCGTTTGGCTTGTCGGGTTTTACCTGCGTTCCGGAGTCGTCCACAAATGGGATTTTTTTATCTGCGCGGTGGAACGGGAGCTTCGCGCCGCCGGACGAACCGCCGAGTTTTTCGACAAAGTTGCGGTCGAGTATATGTATTGCGACACTTCCTGCGCGGAATTCAAGCTGGCCGTTTTTATCGAGGCGCTCTTGATATTCTTTGGGGAGGTCGGAGTATTCCACGACGCATGTTTTGCCGTCGAGCAGGCAGAAGTGGCCGACTTTTTCGAGCGGATATGCTTTGGGTATCATTTTAGAGGACATATCCGAGCCGCCCTTTATGTGGAATCCGAGGAAATACGGGTCGATAATGTTTACGAGTGGGTTGTCGACTTGGAAGTAGCTTATGCAGTCGACGCCCCTGCGTTTAAGTTCGTCGATAGCGCCGCTTCTGCACATTCCGCGCAGACAGCCGCCGTGGCCGTCGGGGGTCATGGCGATTTTACCCTTTTGTTCGAGTATTATCTTGCCGTTATTGTCTACGGCGGGCATGAGGCCCTGTTTAAAGAATATTACGTCGTTTTTATCGAGGCCGAAGAAGTTGTTTTCTTCAAAGAAGGCGCGTGTTGCGTCGTTATTGATATGGCTTGTCATTACAAGCCACGGAATTTTTACCCCGTATTTGCGCTGGGCTGAAAGGATTTTTTCCGCGAAGATTTGGAATAGGCTTTTTTGCTTTACAGGGGAGACTTTATAAAGACCCTTTGGCGCGTTAAAGCCGAGCCTCGTTCCCTGTCCGCCGGCAACGACAAATGCTGCGAGCCTTCCCGCGCGGATAGCGGCCTCTCCTATTTCCTTTGCCTCTTTCCATATTGGGTCGGACGCCTTGTCTTCTGGAAGGGGAGTGAATGGAGCAGGGGAGAGTTTTGAGAAGTCTATGCCCGACTCCGCCGTTTGCGTTTTGAAGACGAGTTCGTCGAGCAGAGTGTTGAGCTCGCCGAGATCGACCTGCTCGAGTTGCGCGAGCAAATTTTTCTTTTCTTCTTCCGAGAGTGAATCGAAGAATTTAAACACTTGGCTTTGCCCGGCGTTGGAAAAATTTTCCTGAATAGTCATATTTTAGTCCTTTGGGAAGCCATTGGGATTATTTTTATGCCAGCGCCATGCGGTTTCGATGATTTCGCGCACGTCGTTGAATTTTATTTTCCAGTTTAGCTCTGTCTTGGCTTTTTGGGAGTTTGCGTATAGGGCGTCGGGGTCGCCTTCGCGGCGCGCGCCGTATACGACTGGGACTTTCAAGCCCGTCACTTCTTCGACACCCTTGATAATTTCCTTTACCGAGTTTGGGGTGCCGGTACCGAGGTTGTAAAACGAGCACGAAGATGGTATTTCGAGATTTTTGAAAGCGGCGATGTGTGCGCGGCAGAGGTCGTCGACATGAATGTAGTCGCGCAGGCATGTGCCGTCGGGCGTGTTGTAGTCTTGCCCGAACACGTTAATGGACGGAATCTTGCCCATTGCTGCGAAGATAGTGAGGGGAATCAGGTGGGTTTCCGGAGTGTGGTCTTCGCCGATGGTTCCGTCTTCGGCGGCGCCTGAGGCGTTGAAGTATCTGAGCGCGACAAAGCTCAGCCCATAGGCTCTTGCGCACGCTTTCAGGAAGTTTTCTACGTCGAGTTTTGTCTGCCCGTATGGGTTAATTGGCAGCTGCGGGTGGTCTTCCGTGAGAGGGAGTTTTTTGGGGACTCCGTATGTGGCGCATGTTGATGAGAAAACGAATTTTTTGACGCCGTGGGCGATCATTGTTTCGATGAGGTTGATTACGCCCGCGAGGTTGTTGTGGTAATATTTTATGGGGTTTTTAACCGATTCTCCAACATTGATGAAAGCGGCAAAGTGCATGACGATGTCGATTTTTTCGGCGTCAAGTATTTTGCCGACGAATTCTTTGTCTTCGAGGTTGCCCTTATAGAACTTTACGCCCTCTTTTAATGCGGCTCTGTGTCCGTATACGAGGTTGTCGAGCACGATTGGGTTGTGCCCGGCTTCAATTAGCTGTCTTACGCAATGGCTTCCGATGTAGCCTGCTCCGCCGATGACGAGTACATTCATATTTACGATTATGGTTTAAAGTTAAGGGTTTTGTCTGGTTTTACTGGACGATTTTTGCGCCGTCGCCGGAGGCGCATGTAAATATCATTGGCTGTTTGCCGAATTTCTTGGCGTAGATTTGCGACACTTCGTTTGCCTGTGTTTGGCTGAAAGTGTCGTCGGTGAACGCCATGACTGCCCCGCCGAAGCCGCCGCCCGTGAGCCTTGCGCCGTAAACGCCTTCAATGCCTGAAACTGTGTCGACGAGGAAATCGAGTTCTTCGCATGAATTTTCAAAGAGGGTTTTAGAACTTTCATGGGAGGCGTTGAGTAGTTTTCCGACGCCCGTGATGTCTCCGCGCAGGAGGAGGTCTTTGGCTTTTAACACTCTTTCGTTTTCCTCGATGACGTGCTTTGCGCGGTTATAGACTTTCTGAGTCATTTTCGACTTAGCCGCTTCGAGGTCGGAGATTGTGAAGTGGCGGAGCAACCGCATTTTTCCGCCTTCTGAGAGAATTTTTGCGGCTTCCATGCATTCCGCATGCCTTTCGGCATAGAGTCCGTCAACGAGTGCATGCTTTTTCGTGGAGTTGAACAGCCAGAATCTGCATTTATGCGGAAGCGGGAAGTTTGAGAATTCCTCCGTGAGGCAGTCTATAAACACGAGAGAGTCGGCTTTACCGTAGCCTGAGACACCTTGGTCGAGTATTCCGCATGGCATGCCGACAAACAGGTTTTCGCTCTGCCTGCCTATGCGCACGAGAGTTTTTTTGTCGGCGTCGAATCCGTAGAGAGCTGCCATGGCGTATCCGCTGGAAAGCTCGATGGCGGCGGAGGAGCTGAGGCCGGCGCCCGGGGGAACGGAGCTCATGTCGAGCATGTCGAAGCCCGAGTTTGCGGTCATGCCAGCTTCAAGCAGGTATTTAAATACGCCGAGAGGGTAGTTTACCCAGTTGTGCTCTTTATTTTGTTTTTTAATGTCGTTGATATCGACGTAAACTTTTTCGCCTGTTCTGATGCTCGCGAAGCAAAGTTTGTCGTCGTCGCGCTTTGCGAGGGCTGCCATTACGATTTTATCGATGGCAACACCCATAGTAAAGCCGCCGTTGTAGTCTGTATGGTTGCCGATAAATTCGATTCTTCCGGGGGCTTGTGCGAAAACTTCGGCGGGTTTGCCGTATATTTTTTCAAAATAGGAGGCGAGTGTGGATTTCATATTTTTTATGATTTAGCATTCAAGTGACGCCGGATATTATACACCGACGAAGTTTTATTTTATGAGCCTTATACGACTGAAAGAAATTTCTGTAAAGCTTTTTGTAAGGGAAGGCGGAGGGTGTGGATTTGCGGGGTATGCGGCACAGAGCCTATCATACGGGTATTCGGATATTGTCTACGCTTTCTTTTAAGCAAAAATATTAAAAGTATGAATAATTTTATTCAGTTGACACAGAAAAAGCAAAAATTAAAAAATATAGTTATAACTTAATTATTTAGCCATGGGAAAATTGTTAAGGGGTGCTTTTTGGGGTGTAGTATTGGCTGTGTCGGTTGTTTCGGCATATTCGGCAGATAAATATTTTAGGGTGGGCTCCGGGACGTATTTAAGCGGCACTTCGTGGTATGCCGACGAACAGCGTACAGAGCAGTCGTCCGTGCCAAACTACGAGGACACTGCAATATTTCAGTCCACGAACAACGGGACGGCATGGGTCACGCAAATAGACACATACTTGGGAAACTTAATTGCGTCGAAGGGCATGTCGAATATAAACCTCGGCCGCGAATTGATAAACAGCGGGGTTCCCGCAAATTTTCAAATATACGGCAAACTGTCGGTTCAGCTGAGCGACGAATACACAAACTTTGGATTCCGGACTTCGTTTGACGATGCCGAGGGTACGGTGGGAGTCGAACTCAGGGTAGGGTCGATAGACATAGGCACGGAGGTGTACGGCGGCGGTAGCTACGATAAATATGGGCAGGCGCAGCTTACTTTGGACTATCGGGACGCGCGGTTGTCGAGCTCCAAGGTGTTTGTCGACGGAGACGTTAAAATGGGCGGCGGGCTTGCAGGGGTAAGTGCGGCAGCTCTAATGTACGTAGGTGCGGATCTTTTAGAAGTTGGCGGAACGGTGACGTTTTCTCGGAACGGCGTCGGGTATAACAATATACATTTTTTAAAGAGCTGCACATTTGAAACCGGAGGGTTGATATCCACAAATACTACGAGCGGCAATACTGACTTTTTGATAGCAAACGACTTTAATACGGAGTTTGTGTCTTCGGTAGTTTTAAAGAACGCGGCCGGGACGGACTATCAGTTCATAGGGCTGATATCCGACGACGGGAACGGAAGGACAGACATAACTGCGATAAAGGCTGTGACAAACGTGGTAATGGAAGGCGAAGGCACGCAGAGGATATATTCGACGATAAAGGGCGGGGTGGGCTTGACGGCGCGCCAGAGCGGAACGTATAGCGTAAAAAGCGGCAAGCTGATTTTCGATAACTCGAGTATTGCGGCCGATTACAGGCTTGCGGTGCTTTCGCTTGAAGGCGGCAAATTTGGGGCGGCGCATTACGATTCCGCGCAGGCGGGAATTGCATATTTTAAGAGCGCCGAGTTAATTAGCGGCGGATTGGCGTATGAGAATTTCAAGGAGCACAATTCGGTAGAGACAGGCGTTTCGGATAAGATAGTGGTATCCGACACGTTGAAAAAGACAGGCGCTGGGAAAATAGCCGTGGATTTTAGCGACAGGAGCGGGAATTCGCTGGATTTGTCAGATTTTGTGCTGGCGGAAGACGCGCAGTCGATAGAGATGTGGGTAGAGATACTAGCGGCTGGCGATATCGAGGGTTTTGACATGTCCGACGCCAATTCCGACTTTTATGGTGAGGGATTAAAAAATGGAATTGCGGTATTTAGGTGGATTGAGTCTTCTGGTGGCGGATACGGCCTGGAGGTTGGGTTTGCTCAGGTTCCCGAAGGGGCGACTACCGCGGCGGCAATGGCGCTTGCGGCGTTTAGCCTTGCATTTTTGCGCCGGCGCCTGTATAATGTTCTGGAATGATTGCCCCGGGTGTAGCTCAGATGGTAGAGCGCGTGGTTTGGGAGCGTGGCAGCGTTCATC
>ERZ824978.639-NODE-639-length-46673-cov-36.228817_pt1 | contig 46673 bp, 77 predicted proteins | sample MGYA00519860_ERZ824978 | MGnify/ENA primary metagenome ERZ824978 (study PRJEB31778, sample SAMEA3449184) | human gut metagenome | biome: human gut; feature: human-associated habitat; material: faeces | place: United Kingdom | collected 2010/2012 ... | reverse complement strand
GCTCACAAGGGAAAGGCAATCAAGACCTTTTATACCCTTGTGGGCGTTTTTTAGTACCCTAAACGATCAGAAAGGAGCGCGGAGCATGGAAAAAATGGAAGCGGCAGAAGATACACAGGAAGTTTTTGAAAATGATATAGCTATGTATCTGCGGATCTTTTGCGAGGAACAAGAGATAGAGGACATGCGCGCCGCGTCTCAATCCGTATATAATGCATGTCTTAGATATATACAACGTCATGTATTTAAAGATAAAGACATATTAAAGGATAAGAGCAATGTATATAATATAAATAACAGCATCATGAGTAACTATAACAGATACAATTATGATCTGTTAAATGATATATGTGACTATTATATATATATATCTATGTTGTATGATAAAGAAGTATCTATAATGGGTTTTTGTAATCTAACAGGGATAGATAAAGATACTGTTACAACATGGAGTAAACCGGACAGATTAAGTCCGTTGAGCATGAGCATATACAAAAAACTTTGTGAAAATAGAGAGGAATCTTTGTCAAATAAACTCGTGACTGGAAACAAGAACCCTGTTGGCGTGATAGCTGTACTCAATAGACAATTCGGTTGGGCATCGCCGTACACCAGTGACAGCAACCGTCAAAAGCAACCGCTAACAGCCGCAGAGCTGCCAAAGTTAGCGCCATCTAATTGCGCGGAAATCACAGACAAATCGGCATCAGATCAGCCGGAAGGAGTTGTTTGAAATTGTGCATATTTTCAAACAATTAGAAAAGCCAGTGTTTATGCGGCTTTCGGAGATTTTAAGAGGTTTTAACTATTCGACAAAGATTTATTTATCGAATAGTACGAAACAATAAAAGAATATTTTGGAAAAATATATACAATTTAGAAACAATTTAAAAGCAAGAGAAGAGCGGCGGAAAGGTTCCGACTGACAGGGGGCGTGGGGGTCTAACAAAAAAACGGATCAGACCCCTACTAAGTCCCTAAAATATCCTTAAAAACAAAAAGACCTTATGGAGATAACAGACATGAACCTAGTAGACCTGATAATGATATTATTAAATATAACAAGCATCATACTCCTTGTACTGGTAGTAATAGAGTATAGAAAGATGATAGAGGTAATAGAAAATGACGAATAGAGAACACTACAGGGAACAGATAATTGATATCTGCTCTAAAGGTAAAAGACCTATAGTTGACTCTGGCAGGCTGGCAAGTTGCAGTAGGCATGATTGCAGTGGATGTCATAACTGGTATAAATCGCAGAATTTTTTCGGTACGGGTTTTTCATGCAGAGCGCAGGAGAATTTCACGAAATGGCTGGAACAGGAATATGAGCCGGCGGTCGACTGGTCGAAAGTGCCAGTAGATACCCCAATACTTGTTAAAGACGAGCGCAGCAGTGACAAATGGTTTGAAAGACACTTTGCATATTATCATGATGGGAAAGTTTGCGCATGGAAAAACGGGAGAACAAGCTATACGACGCAACAAGATCCGCCAAGTGTATGGCAATATGCAAAATTATACGAACAGGAGACGAAGTAAATGACAGGACATGAATACCAATTACTAGCTGCTAGGACGATCAATAAGGATCTGACAAATAAAGGCTGCGAAATGCACGCGCTGCACGGCATGGTTGGAGAAATCGGAGAACTACACAGCCTATACCAAAAGAAATACCAAGGTCATGAGTTTGACAAGCATCACGCTATGAGTGAAATCTCCGATCTGCTTTGGTTCATTGCAGAGTATTGTTCGACAGTCGGACTGAACCTTGATGATGTGATGCAGTACAACATCGATAAGCTGATTGCAAGATACCCGGATGGATTTTCGGAAGAAAAATCACTGCACAGGTCGGAGGGGGATATCTGATGTACTTTGATGATACAGACAATGGACTTGGAAATAAGAGAAAGCGTTGCGCGAATTGCAGATATGGAGAATACGACAAAACGCAAGGATATGTATGCTGCAACGATTCAAGCGAATATGTAGCAGATTTTGTGGAATATAATTTCTGTTGTGTGGACTACGAGGAAAAGTAATGGAAATAGCGGGAAAACAGATAAATGATGAATGTACAAAATGTGCGGAACTGCTGCAATGTGAATTATTTAAGCAAGGACATGGCATAAGGCGGCCGAGATCAAATATCCGGCAGATGCTTGAATGTCAGATGAAGCATAGAGAAAAGGCAGGTGGTGCAGAATGAAAGAGATTGCGAGAAGCCCTAAAAGGGCGGTCTGAAAGGAAAGGTTTTGTTTTATATCACAGAGTAACTAATAACACACATAATATAGCATTTTACCCCATAGGGCTTGAAATACAGCCCTATACAACGAGACATGGTGTAAACGGAAAACATTGGCAGCCTTAACCCCCTCAAACCCTCTGTCAGATGTCGGTTCGATTCCGGCTGTCTCGATTTGTCTGAATTATTAGCCATTTTTCGGACACCCCTAAGACCCACTAGCAGAAAGCTGATTAAAGAGCCGTCACAAGGCTTGGTGGGTATCGGCGGAAATGACGCGCCGCCGGACATTGGCAGTGAAAATCAACCCGTGATTCATAGCACGACAGTTAAAGGCTGCACTCCTTTCATAATTGTTTGGTTTGTGGGCGGTTAGTGCTTATTCGCTCACAGCATAGGGCTATCGCCAAGCGGTAAGGCACAGCACTTTGACTGCTGCATTCGTAGGTTCGATTCCTACTAGCCCCATTTCTGCACGGCAGACTATCGTGCGCCGGAAGTATATGAGTGATTTATAAAGAACAATTTATTTGATGCGTGGCGGAATAGGTAAACGCTAATCAATGGTTAAGAAAAAGGTATGCGACAAGAATTGCTAGAACAAGTCCGGTAAATAGCTGTAAGCAATTATACCTATAAATCTGTTAGAAAATATAAATCCATTTATCCTTAATTGTAAGTGCGGACTAACTAACAGAATTTCATGTGTGGTGCAAATCCACACCGCATCAATCGGTCGGGTAGCTCCCGAATAAGCAGGCGTTGTGGTAGTCCCTGCTGAAAAATCAAAACGCTTGTGTGGCTGACTTTAACTCGAATATGAAAAGAGTTGGAGCTGGTCGCACAAGAAACCGCACAACGATTGCGAGGTGTTAGCTGTATGGTACAAAATTGTATAAACTGTGGTGCACCGATAGATACAGCGCATACAAAATGTCCGTATTGCGGCACGCCATACGAGTATGATGGATTTAATGCCAAGTTTGAAAATAAAAACGCTTATGGAACATTACGAGTGGCAGACAAAGAGTATCGGGTATACTTAGGTGATGTTGAATTTAACGGAATACCTTCGATGAATGACATATATAGAGACGAGAACGGCATAATACATCGAAATTTGCTGACAACAAAACGAAAATTTATGTTGATTGAGGTGTGATATGTGTAAATTTTGCGAAAATATAGGGATTGGATTACCAGATTGGAATTTCTTACCCGAAGATGATGCGGAAATAGTTCCGGATGGGATGAAAATAGAAATCAGAAAAGTTATTGATAAAACAGCACTTGTATTTACGAATAGCGCAGATGAATACGGAGCAGGAGCAATCAATATTAGGTTCTGCCCTATGTGTGGCAGAAAGTTGGTGGAAGAATGAAAATGTTTAAAGACTGTTCAATTTGCAAATATTGTGATGAAGATCTTATTTTTGATGAAGAAACAGGAGAAGAATATCCGTTTTATATTTGTCAAAAAGGAAACGATACATCACTTGACTATGAGTGCAAGGATTTTGAAAGGTTTACGAATAATGAGTATGACAGACGTAATTGAATCAATAGAGCGAGAAGCATTCAGAGAAGCACAAGCGCATGAAATCACAGGGAGAAATGGAGAACCTATAGATTGTTCCACTTTAGGAGATAAACCTGTTATTGCGGCAGATAATGAAGAAGACAGGCAAGCGTTGAGAGATTGCTTTAAGAGGTAAAAATATGGAGTACCAAGACGCAATTAAGAAAATGGAAAAAGGAATAACAAAACTTCAAAAAAAATTAGACGAAGCCAAGTCAGGAATAAAAACATCACAGAATGAGTTTCTTGCTTGCGATGATACGATGAAAATAGATATTCTTGGAACGGAATACAGGATTGAAACCCACAAAGTATCAGAGGACAGTTTCATGGAGAAAAAAGGTCTTGCAGGATATTGTGGAGAAGAAGACAAGTTGATAGTAGTTGCCGATATGTCGGAAGAAAAATATTTTGTAGGCATGGACGAAAAAGCGCAGGAAACATATCGCAAAAAGACCTTAAGACATGAAATTATACACGCTTTTCTGAATGAGAGCGGACTGTCTGATAGTTCAAACCGGTTTGATGGTGCATGGGCAAAGAACGAGGAAATGGTTGATTGGTTTTCAATTCAAGCTCCGAAAATCTTTTCTGCGTTCAAGAAAATGAATATTTTGTAAACATGTATTACCGGCTAACAAAACGGTTATCCAATATCTTAAAACAAGACCAAGAAAATAGTCTTTAAATAATTTCCAAAACGCCAAGAGGTGCGTACAATATTGGTGTGCTAAGAATAGCTTTTACTACTGACTACGCATTTTACCGGCTACAGATTGATTGTAGCTGCTATCCTAGAAAAATTATAGGCAGAGATTTCTTTTCGGCATCTCTGCTTGAATGAGCGGAGGTACTTTTCTTTATGGCATCTAAAGAACTAATCAACACAGTAAATCAATATGACAATTTTATAAAGACACATCTTGTCGATGAATCCGTAATATCTGCCTATGTAGAAGCCTGTAAGGTGGCTATAAATGGTGAAAAGGATATTGAGTATGGGTTACAACTTACAAAGCGTTCTAAGGGCATTATAGAGCAATTCTGCATGAAACAAACAGGCGGAACTATATGGGATTTAGATTACTACCAATTCAAGCATGAAACAACGCCATATGATCTGTTAGACAAATATCTGAATATCTATAAACTGGAATCTCATTATAGGTTTGAAAGTTTTATGATCTTCATGGAAAAAAACAGGGCACCTTGGGAAAGGTTCTATTTGCCTAGACAAAATCCGTTGAAGCAAGTAGCAGATTTAATACAAGACTTATACGATGATAAACTTGACGAGGGCATGGTTTTTATGCCGGGTCGTGTGGGTAAAACTCAAATTGTAAAAATGGGTAATTTGTGGTTTGGTTCCAACAGACCAGAAAGATCAGATTTGTATTCTGCATATTCGGATAAGATCACTGGCGGATTTTATGATGGAATATGTGAAATGATGACAGATCCAACATATACCTATGCAGAGATTTACCCGGAAAATGTAGCAAAAAAAATTTACACAGATGGAAAAGATCTTACAATAGATCTTGTTCGCAAAAAGACATATCCAACATTTACTTGCCGGTCAATATATGGAACGCTGAACGGAGCATGTGACTGTGATGGACTTGGAATTTATGACGATCTTTTTAGCGGTATTGATGAAGCACTAAGCGAAGATCGACAAAATACGGTATGGGGCAAATTTGACAACAACTATATGCCAAGAATGAAGCCGGGAAAAGCAAAACTTATTGGAATCGGCACAAGATGGGCGCCAAAAGACGTACAGGGCAGAAGATTAGAATTGCTGCAGAACGATCCAGAATATGCAGGAATAAGACACAGAGAGATAATTATTCCTGCACTTGATGAAAACGGAGAAAGCAATTTTGATTACCCGTACAAACTCGGCTACTCAACGCAAGACTACAAAAGACGTATGGCTTCGTTCGAGAATAACGATGATATGGCTTCATGGCTTGCACAGTATCAGCAGGAACCTATTGAACGTAAAGGGCAGATGTTTAACGTTGATACTATGAATTTCTTCAATCCGGCAGAAATCGAAGAAGTACGACCAGATAGAATATTTGCGGCAAACGACCCAGCATATGGCGGCGGTGACTTTGTATCCATGCCTATCTGCTACGAAATTGACGGAGAATATTATGTACTTGATGCTGTTTACAACGACGGAGATAAGGAAATAACAATACCAGAAGTAACAAGCAGAATAGAATCACATTTAGATAAATTCCCAAACAAAACTGCAGAGGTGCATTTTGAGGAAACGAAATCTACATCCAGCTACAGAACCGCTTGCGAAAAAATATGGGAAGAGGACGGATACCCAGTCAATGCAACACATGATCCGGCGGACAACAAAACTGCAAAAATGGATAGAATCAAGAATCATGCGCCGGACATACGGAAGCTGCATTTTGTAGATATGAAGCATCAAACAAAAGAGTACAGAAAATATTTTCAAAATATCTTGTCTTGCACATATGAAGGAAAAATGAAGCATGATGATGGAGTAGATTCAACAGCGCAGCTTTGTGACATGATTTATAGCCCTAAAAGAAGAAAAAGAAAAGCTGTTATTATACAAAGCCCTATTTGAGAAAGGAAAATAAAAATGACAACGAAAGAATATTTAAACCAAATAAGCCGGCTAAATCGAATGATAAATAACAAACTTTCAGAGCTTGCAGAATTAAAAGAATTGTCAAAGAGCATATCTGCTGTATCAAACAAAGAACGTGTTCAGACTTCTATGGAGCGAGACAAAATTGGAAATACGCTTTCTAAAATTGACGAAATGGAAAGAGAAATAGATAAAATGATAGATTCTTATTCTGACAAGAGGACGCATATTATCGGTCAGATAGATTCGATGGAAGATGAAAACAGCTATGACATTCTTTTTTCGAGATACATTGAGAAAAAGACGTTTGAAAAAATAGCTGATACAAAAAATTACTCTTTCAGGCAAATAATCAGGCTACACGGAATTGCATTAAAGCAATTCGAGGAAAAATACGGTAGCGAATATATGTCATAGAATGTCACATTGAAAAAATTGTATAATTACAATGGGCAAAGCCCATAAGAGAAATACGAACAAAATAGCAGAAACTATAAAGCTAATGTATAAAGAAAATAAGAATCTTGAAAGGGCATCGCAGTAATGTGGTGCTTTTTTCGTGGAGAAATTTATGAAAGAAAAGAAAATATATTGTCCTAGATGCGGTCGCAAGGTGGCTACATACGATGGACGGTCACAAATAGATATAGTTGTAAAATGCAGAAAATGCAACAAAAAAATCGTGTACAGGGTCGCGACAGGAGATATTGAAGTAAAGCCGTTACCAGTAAGGCAGACAGCAAGCGGAATGACGTTTATTTAGTGTAGAGGTAAGTCAATGCAAACAGGAAGAATTGTAATTTATACAGGCGTAAAAGAAATAACATCTGAAAACGTAATATCTGTTTTGCGTGATGCAATTTTAGAACACGATCAAAATTCTGCGAGAATACAATTTTTACTTGATTATGATGCCGGCATACAGCCAATAGTAAGAAAAAACCCTAAAAGCTATAGACCTGATATTGATTGCTCGTGCTGTGATAATGTGGCAAATGAAGTTACTGAATTCGCCCTCGGATTCAAGTGGGGGAACCCTATAACACTTGTGCAAAATGGGGATAACGAAGACCCTAACCTCACAGAAGCTATAGCGGAATTAAACAGCTGCTATGAATCACAGAACGCAAGACAAAAGCAACAGGAACTTGCTAGATATGTTGAAATCGGCGGAATCGGATATGTTTATATTGATATAAATACAGAATACGAGGATGGAGAAAGCTATTTCACATACGATGTTTTGGATCCAAGAACGACTTTTGTAGTAAGGTCAACAGCTTACAGCGACAAGAGAGTTATTCTTGCTGGGACATATATAAAAGATAGGCACAGCGGTACAAGATACTACACTTGTTTTACCAAAGATACGCGATATGAAATTACTGACGGAATAAAAATCACTAACGGAAAAAGCAAAGAGAAAACAAAATGGGGGTTTTTGAAGAGAAGCGGAGAAGAAAATCCGCTTGGCAAAATTCCCATTATTGAATACGTGAGATCGTATGACCGCATGGGATGTTTTGAGCGGCAAATATCAGAAATGGATAATTTGAATCTGCTCATTTCAGATTTTACCAATGATGTTGAACAGAACACACAGGCTGTATGGCATACGAATGATGTTGATTTCCCGTCTGTAGAGCAAAAAAATGAAGATGGAACCACAACAGAAATTCCTATAAAACCAAAATCCGGAGAATGGATGCAGACATATACTGCACCGGATGGAAAAACGCCAATCGTTGAACCACTTACGATCAATTATGATTATACGGGTATGTTGAACAACATCCAATCGAGAAGACAGATTATATTGCAGAAGTGCAATGTTCCCCAAAGAAATGACAACAGCGGCGGCAGTACAGGCGTTGCAATGTCGGATGCCACAGGTTGGTCGCAAGCTGAAACAGCGGCTGCAAAGCAGCAGTTGATTACTGACGGATGCAAAATGGAAGAGATAAAAGTCGTTTTGGCGGCAATCAAACTGTCAAAAGACGTTATACCCGAAAATCCGTTGATGAATCTAAAAGCAAGAGACATAAAGCCAAATATCAAAAGGCAAAAAACTTATGAAATGTCAACTAAGGTTAATGCAATGGCAACATTACTCAGCCACGGATTTAGCCTTAAAGATACAGTAGAAGCAATCCCGTTTTTTGATGATCCTAACGATGTGGTAGCACGTAGCGGAAAGATGGTTAAAGCCTATCAAGACAGCATAATCAAAAAGGATGCAGATAATAAGGGAGAAGGCGGAGAGGGAGAAAAAACTCCTAATAACGACCGAATCATGCAAGATTTATCAGATCAGACTGGTAATAGCCCTGTGATTGATAAAAGCAGAACAGATAAATAACTGATACATAGCCACTAGGAAATACCTAGTGGCTTTTTATATGCCCTAGAGAAAGGGCAATACAAATTTCGCAGAAAGTTAGAGAAAACTTAAATCGCAGAAAGAAGAGGTAGTAATTATGGCAGAAGTAACCACAACAGAAACTGAATCAACAAAAAATACTGAACAGGCAACAGAAGCGAACGCTTCTGAAAAAACGCCGACGGTAGAAGAACTCATGACACAGCTTGCTAATGAAAGAGCAGAAAAAGAAAGATACAAGAATGCATCTGACAAGGCAAGTTCGGAAGCCGCAGCCTATAAAAAGCAGCTTAGGTCAAAGCAGACGGCAGAAGAGCAGGAAGCAGAAGCAAAAGCAGAAGCGGAAAAACTTCAAACAGAAAAGTTTGAAAGCATGAGCAAAGAGCTGAATCACATTAAAGCAGTCAATGCTTATCAAAAAACTATCAGTGATGATAAATCCATTGAAGCGTTGATTGATGCGGTTGCTGATGCAGACCATAGCATGATTGCAAGCGTGATTGAGAACGAGGTTCAAAGACGCGTGAAATCAGAAAAAGCGGAATGGCTGAAATCAAGACCGCCTGTAAATGCAGGCTCCGGGGAAGACAGCGCAATTACGCAAGAACAGTTTAACAAGATGAACTACCACGAAAGAGTGGAGTTCAAGAATAAAAATCCTGAGCTTTACAAGAAGTTCACAGAATAAAACGGAGGTAATAATATGCCACAAACAAAGTTAGCAAACTTAGTAGATCCACAGGTAATGGCTGATATGGTATCAGCTAAGCTCCCAAAGAAAATCAAATTTTCTCCTATTGCAAGAATTGACACAACGCTGGTAGGCAGACCGGGAAGCACAATCGTTGTACCGAAATATGCGTATATCGGCGATGCAGAGGATGTTGCAGAAGGCGTTGCAATGGGCACGACTGTACTTACTGCATCCACAACAGAAGCAAAGGTAAAGAAAGCTGGAAAAGCTGTAGAGTTAACAGATGAATCCGTCCTCTCTGGTTACGGAGATCCTATGGGAACAACGGTAAATCAGATAGCAATGTCAATCGCTGCAAAAGTAGATAATGATTGTTACGACGCCCTTTGTGACGCGCCAATCCAGTACGATGGAGCAGCCGCAGATATCAGCTATTCTGCAGTTGTAGCGGCTAACAGCAAGTTTGATGATGAATCAGATGGAGCGCTCACAAAAATCCTGTTTATCAATCCGGCACAGGAAGCTACATTGCTGAATGACGCGGATTTCAAGTCAAATGACAAATATCCACTTAACGTGATTATGAACGGTACAATCGGATCTATCGCGGGAGCACAAGTTGTTAAATCCAAGAAGGTAAAACTTGTTAAGTACGAGAAAGACAACGAAGCCGGCACCATTACAATCGTAGCAGATACAGTAACAGAAGATGCGACAAAGAAGCATCTGTCAACAATTCTTCCGAACTATGCTGGAAAACTTGCTGTGGGAGACAAGGTTAAGAGCGCAACAACGCCTTATTATGCTTGCCCTATCGTGATTGTTTCCACAGAAGACCCTAACGAGGATTCAGGCGCAGATGGTGCTTCCGAAGAAGAAAGCGCACTTACAATCTACATGAAGAGAAGCGTTGAGATTGAATCAGACAGAGATATCCTTGCAAAAACAACGGTTATCTCCGGTGACGAGCATTACACGGCAGTATTAAGCAATGATTCCAAGGTTGTTGTTGCACATTTTAAAGCTGCTACAGAGTAAGGCGGTGATCGTATGCTGTTAAGAAGACATAAAATCAATGCTGCTACGCTATGCGAAGTAGAAGCAGAAAAAGAGATCCAAAAGGAGACATACGGGAAAGAACTTAATTATGAAGAAGAGCCGGACAAATTTCCGTGCTCTTCTTTTACTAAGACAAGTATCAACCGTATGTCTACCGCAGAATTACAAGAGCTTGCAGAAGAACAGGGAATTGAAGATGCAAGAGAAATCAACGGTTCAGAGTTAAAAAAAATTCTGATTGAAAAATTCAGACTGTAGGTGGTAATTATGGCAGAGTACAGCATCGTGGAGCAGGTTAAAATCCGGCTGAAACAATTTCATATTGAGACGGTTGCGAATGAGGACAAAACTACTTCCGACGTTGTTGTATTCGATAAGCCGCAGGATAACCCACTGATCGAGCAGTTAATCAAGCAGGCAAAGCAGGATATTGTGGCTATGCGGAATTATCCAAGCACATATACGTCAGAGAGAATCGAAGCTGACCTTAAAAACTATGAAGCGGTTATCGTGAATTTGGTTGTGTATGATATGTCGCAAGCTGGCGAGGAATTTATGTCAAGTTTCTCTGAAAATGGCGTAAGCCGTAATTGGAGAAAACGAAGCGAATTATTCGTTGGTGTATATCCGTTTGCCAAGGTCTTATAGAGAAGATTGTGCGTTACCGTGTTTGCTGTGCGGATGCGGTAGCAGGCGGCACACTTTAAGGGCGGTGGGCGGTGTGCCAACAAAAAGAAAAATAGGAGCTACAGAATGAAAGAGTTTTTGTTACAGACATATACAATCGTGCTTCCAATAATGCTCGGATATATTGTCTGGCTTCTAAAGCAACAAAAGAAAGATAAGGACGCAAACAGCAAAGGAACAATGTTACTTTTGCGTGTGCAACTTATAGAATACCATGACAAATACGTTGCACTTGGAGAAATACCGTCTTATGCATATCAGAATTTTTCTGAAATGTACGACGCGTATCACGCGCTTGGCGGCAACGGAATGATAACAAAAATGTATGAGGAAATTAAGCAAATACACTTAAAGAACGGAGGTAAAGAATAATGCAGGAATTATTAAGCAACGCAACATTATTGATTGCTGTAATTGGATTTATGGCATTTATCGTTTCAGTAATTACGCAGGTAGTCAAAGGCGTTTTAGGAAAAGTGCCGACTGACTTGGTTGTGTTTGTGCTTTCAATCGCTCTTACGGTAACAGCGTTTGTGGCGTACATGCAGTATATCAAAGCTGAAATTCTATGGTATATGATTGCTGCATCCGTAATCGTTGGGTTTATTGTGGCGTTTGTTGCCATGTTCGGATGGGAGAAATTATCTGAACTATGGAAGCGGTTTGGCAAGGATGTGAAATAATGTCACTGGATATCAATAAGCAGAAAATGACATATGCACTACCAACAGGTCAACAGCCCAAATACGAACTGGATTCTGACGGAAATATAATTTACGAGGGCTATACGGACGACGATGGAGTATTCATCCCATACTTAGATGATGATGGAAACAAGATACCAAAATTGACAGGAGATACGATAGATACTTATTCGGCTCCTGTTATTTTTTATTCTTCTATCAACAACAAGCTAAACGAAGTGTTGGCAAAGGAATTTGGTATTGATGATTCAACCAATTATGCACAGCTTGTTACCGATAAAGAAAAGTTTCCGCTGAAAGTCGGTGCTCTGATTTGGAAAAAGTCAGAAGTGGTGTACACGGTTATCAATGGAGAGCCTATGGTAGATGCTACGACCGCAGATTACACGGTTAAAGGTGTAGCGGACGAAGGATTGACAGTTGACCTTTATCTGCTGCAAAAAAACGTCAAAAATGCGGAGTAGGATATGGCAAAAAAAATCACTATAACTCTATCGCAGAAGTCCATACAAGACGCCATAAGCCAAATTAAGGCATACCAAAATGACTTGACGTATAAATGTCAGTTATTGGCTGAAAAGCTATCCGAAAAAGGCGTAGAGATTGCAAGACTGCAATTAGCAGACCTTGATGCAATATTCACTACGGAATTGATTTCAAGTGTTCATGCGGAATACAAAGGAAGTATAAAAGGCGGCGGTATATGGGCGGTAGTAGCTGGAACAGATCATGCAATGTTCGTAGAGTTTGGTACTGGTATTGTCGGTAAGAGATCGCCGTATCCGGGGAAATTGCCGGATGGTGTTGACTGGCAGTATGCAAGCGGTAAAACAATCAGACAGCTAGCAGATGGTCGGTATGGTTGGTTTTATCAAGATGATAACGGCGAGTGGTGGTTTACAGAAGGTATGCCTAGCAGACCATTTATGTACTACACAGCACAGGAACTTGAAAAAATTGTGGCTGAAACAGCAAAGGAGGTATTCGGTGGAAATCGATAATTTATGGGTTTTTGACAATGAAACAAAGATAATCAGTAACCTTAACTCTTTTGCTATCCCTGCATTGAAGCAGAATTTTACAAACATGAAATTCCAAAAGGGAATCACGATTACAAATTTGAAAAGCAGACTGGCAGGAACGATATTTCCGACCATATACGTGCACGAAATGAGAGGTACGGAAATCGGAGAAACAATCGACGGACAAACGATGAATGGCATAAATTCAACGTATCAAGTAGATGTGATTGTCAATACACAACAGTCGGATGCTAAAAAGATACTTGCTATAGTAGCAAGTGTTTTTAAAAAAATGAGGTTTAAAATGATAGCATCACCGGAGTTTAATTCAGAAGAAAAGATATATCGAAGTACAGCAAGATTTTGGCGGCCAATAGCCGCAAATGACAGATTGTTAGATCAATAGACCGAAAGGTCTTATTTTTTTATGAAAAATTAAGGAGGTATACAACATGGCATCAGCAGGAGTTTCCACACTTGGAATTACTTTTGGTTATGGGGTAGAAACAACAGCCGGAACAAAACCTACGGCTTTTACACGGCTTACCCGCATCAACGCGATCGGGGGTATCACAATCGAAAATGAGCAGATTGAGGCATCCGCAGTTGAAGATTTTATCACAAGATATGTGCGTGGGCGTGGCGACACAGGCGGTTCTTTCCCGGTAACGATCAATTTTACAGCAGAAACAGTCGCAGAATGGGAAAAACTTATCTCTGATTACGAAGCACTTACAGATGGCAAAAGAATGTGGTATGAGACAATCATTCCCGGATTTGAAAAAGCATTTTTTGTTGTGGCACAGCCGCCTACAGCATTTCCACAGCCGGAAATCGGGCAAAATGAACTTCTTACGGTTGAAATGAACTTAACTGTTGAAGAATATAAGGGAATGGATACAAAGGTAGCTTTTACACCGGGGGAATAAATAGCCAGTCAGAAACAAGTAATGGAAAGGCTGTGCTGACTGGTTATGAAGATGAAGCAGCCGAGCCAGAGATTGATAAGTATTAAATAGCAAAGGGCGGTCTACGGACTGCCCCTTTCCTATGTGAAAGACATAGGGGGAAAGGAAAAGGTAACAAAATGAAATATTTTACATTAAATGGAAAAGAATACAAGTCCAAAGAACTTGACTACAATACAGCCTGCGACCTTGAAGATATGGGCGTGTCGCTTGAAATGGCAAATACGCGACCTATGTCAATGGTACGTGCGTATTTTGCCTGCTGTGCTGATATTAGCAAAGAAGCGGCAGGAAAAGAAATTGAAGCGCATATTGTAGCCGGCGGGAAACTGGATGATGTTATAGATATTATGACAGAAGAGGTTGAAAACAGCAGTTTTTTTCGCGCTCTCAACAAGACAGTGGAAACGGAAGATGCAGAGAATACGTCGGAGCAGGGAAAAGAAGAGAAAAAAGAAAGAAGCAAAAATTAAGAGATTTGCTTGAAAAAGAAGTATTTCCGCAGGCGTATGTAATGGGTGTTACGTGGGAACAGTTTTGGAAACTAAACCCACGTAAACTTGATTCTATTTTTGCTGGATACAAAGCCAAGCTAAAAGAAGATGATTATAAGAACTGGTTAAATGGTATTTATACACAATCAGCAGTTTTTGTCTCAATAGACATAGCACTCAATGGCAGAAAATCAAAAAGCAAGTATCTAAAACGACCGATCCTTGAAGAAATGGAAAATCAGCAAAATATGTCAGAGGAAGAAATGCAAAAGCAAAGAGAATTGTTTGTTGCAAAACTCTTGGCAATGCAAGCAAATTTCAATATAAATCATGGGGAGAAATCCAAAAATGAGCAAGAAAGTAATTGATGTATCATCATATCAAGGTTCGATAAATTGGCAGCTGGTAAAACAGTCAGGCATTGATGGCGCAATCTTAAAGATTATGCGGAAAAACCTTGCTAAAGATAAGTTTTTCGAGGTCAACTACAAAAACGCAGAAAATGCCGGTGTTACTGTGATTGGAGTATACAACTACAGTTATGCGACTACAGTTGCAAAAGCAAAGGCAGATGCCAAGAAAGTATTAGAGCATTTAAACGGAAGAAAAACAACCGTATGGCTCGATGTAGAGGATAAGTGCCAACAGGGGCTTGGAGTGGCTCTTATAGGCATCATACGTGCTTACAGAGATATCATTGTTGCCGCAGGATATGACTTCGGTGTTTACACTGGATACGCATTTTATAACAAATACATTCTACCTTATGGCGGAGTAGATTGTAAGCTGTGGATTGCAAAATACGGTATCAATGATGGCAAGTACAATGTCAACCGTCAGCCTGTGGTTAGCGGTAATATGGTCGGATGGCAGTACACGTCCAAAGGAACTGTAGGCGGCGTATATGGCAAAGTGGATTTAAGTATTTGGTATGAAGATATTGAAAACAATACCGCCGCTGTATCACATAGAAATAATTACCCGGAACCGCGCAGACTGTTGAAAAAAACAGTACCTTGTCAACGCGGAGAGGATGTTAAGTGGCTTCAATGCGAGCTTGTATATCACGGTTTTCTTGTACGCAAAGACATTGACGGAATTTTTGGAAAAGATACGGCAAATGCGGTAGGAAGATTTCAGAAGAAAGTAGGAATAAAAGTCGATAAGAAGTGCGGAGTGGTAACAATCAGTTACCTAAAAGCAACTAATTGACAACAAAATTTAGAGCGGTGTGGATTTCCATGCCGCTTTTTTTAATTTGAAGAAAGTTGGTGGAAGTATGGCAGAAGTAGATAGCTTAGAGATTGGGATAAAAGCGCAGGCAACACAAGCAAATAACGCATTAAATAAGCTGGTAAACAATCTTACTAGGCTGTCAAACTCTCTTATGAGCGTAAACACAAGCGGTCTCAACGGTTTGTCAAACGGAGTAACAAAGCTGTCTAATGCTATGGCTGGAATCAGCACAGTAAAAACGGCAGATTTTACAAGAGTTGCAAGCGGAATAACCAAAATTTCCAGCATTGACACGGCTAATTTGAACCGCTCTGCATCTGCAATCGGTATGCTTGGTAAAGCATTAACACCGCTGACAGCTTCCGGGGCATCTGATAGAGTTACAGCACTTGCAAAAGCGATTTCACAGCTTGGTTATAAGTCAAGCACAAAAGCTATTGACAATATACCTAAACTTGCCAAAGCCATGAAGCAGCTTATCACAACCCTTTCCGGCGCACCAAAGGTAAGTCAAAATCTTATTGATATGACTAATGCGCTTGCACAATTTGCGCGTACCGGTGCATCCGGCGGCAATGCGGCAAAGGCACTTGCGAATAACTTTACTTCTTTTGGTTCTACGGCGGTAAAGGCTAAAAAGCATACGTTTTCACTAGCATCCGCTTTTGGAAAGCTATATGCTTCGTACTGGCTTCTGATTCGCGGAGCTGGGAAATTAAAAGAAGCAATCAACATATCATCTGCTTTGACAGAAGTACAAAACGTAGTTGTTAATACGTTCGGGCAATATACGGATTCACTTGAAAAATTCTCAAAAAATGCAATACAGCAGTATGGCATTTCTGAATTAACCGCAAAGCAGACAGCAAGTAGATATCAGGCAATGGGTATTGCAATGGGAGTGCCTATTCAGAAAATGTCTGACATGTCTATTGCTCTGACGAAGTTATCCGCTGATATGGCATCTTTCTACAACGTGGAGCAGAGCCAAGTTCAGCAAAATTTGCAGTCCATATTCACTGGCGAGACAGAACCAATGAGAAAATATGGTATCGACCTCACGAATGCCACGCTGAAAGAATGGGCTTTGAAAGAGGGACTTGATGCAGATATTTCATCTATGACACAGATGGAAAAGACAATGCTTCGATACCAGTACGTAATGCAGAATACAGCGAATGTGCAGGGGGACTTCGCTAGGACTGCAGATACATGGGCGAACCAGCTTCGTATCTTGCGAGAGCAGTTTAAGGCGCTTGGGGCTATTTGGGGCAATGCTTTTATCAATATGCTTAAACCACTTGTAAAGGCACTGAATACGGCTATGCAGGCTGTAATTAAGTTTTCCGAAACTGTAGTGAATGCGCTTGGGGTTATTTTCGGTTGGAAAATCGAAATGCAGTCAGGCGCAATCGCAGAAGACTATGACACGGCGGCTGGCAGTGCTGACGATTTAGCCGCGAACACAGGCAAAGCGGCTGATAATGCTAAGAAATTAAAGCAACAGTTACAGGGCTTTGATAAGCTGAACAACCTTACAACAACGCAAGACAACGGAGCTGGAAAAGGTAAGGGAAGCGGTGCTGGTGGTGCTACAGGTGGTGCATCAGGCGGCAATCTGAAATTCAATGTCAAGGAAACAGAAAGCCTTTATAAGAGCAAGATAAAAACTCTTGAAGGACTTGGAAAGTATATAGGAAATAGCTTGTCTAAAGCCATGGAATCAATTAAATGGGATAAGGTGTACAAGAAAGCAAAAGCGTTCGGTACTGGTCTTGCGCAGTTTTTAAACGGTCTTATCAGTCCAAGACTTTTCGGAAATGTCGGAAAAACTATTGCTGGCGCACTTAACACAGCTATCTATGCCGCACTTTCGTTCGGAACTACGTTTAACTGGAAAAACTTAGGCAATTCGATTGCAACAGGAATAAACAAATTCTTTAGTACATTTGATTTTGCGGCATTAGCGCAAACTATCAATGTATGGGTACAAGGAATTTGGGATACTCTTACAACGGCAATCAAGAAAATAAAATGGGAAAAAGTTTTAGAAGGAATCACTGATTTCCTCAAAAATTTGGACTTAAAAACATTATCAATCGTAATAGGCGCACTTGTAATACGTAAAATTTTAAAATTAAAATTGGGCGCAAAACTGCTTTCATGGATAGGCTCTACAGTATCAGCAAAAATAGTCGGCTCTATAGCTCAAAAACTTGGCGTTGAAGCGTCATGGTCTACGGTCGGGCAAACAATTTTAACTAAAATCGGAACGACAATATCGACATCTTTTGCGTCTCTTGGCGGTTTGGGCGGAATTATGACAATGGATATCGGCACAATACTTGGTGCTGGTACTCTTGCCGAAATCGGTTTGTTTGCAGGAACTGCTATAATCGGTGGGATTGTTGCCGCTATTTTCGGGTGGAATGTCGGTCAGACAATCAATGAAAAACTCACAGGCGAAAAAATAGACATGTCATTCTCAGAACAGATGAAAGAAATCAAAAATTCCTTTTCCGATGGTTCGTGGAAAGAAGCCTTGAAACTTTGGGGCGACGATATCTACAACGGTTTTCTTGCTGTTTCAGAATCAGAAGACCAACTCATGAAGCCTGTTAAAGATGGGCTGAATGAAGTGAGAGGAATGTTCTCCGACGGTCAATTTGGAGAAGCTATGTCTCTTTGGGGGCAAGATATATACGACGGTTTCTTGTCGGTATCGCAGTCGCAAGATAATTTTATGAAGCCCTTCAAAGATAAATACAATGAGGTAAAAGGACTTTTTACTGACGGACAGTTTGGCGCGGCTATGGGAGCGTGGGGCGACGATATCAAACTAAAACTGAACAATGTGAAAGACAGTTTCCTGCTGACATGGGATAACATAAAGCTAGGCGTTAAAAGCGCATGGCAAGCTACGGTTGACGGTCTGAAAGAAATATGGAATAAATTTGCATCATGGTTAAATGAGAAGTTATCATTTGATATACCGCCAATCAATATTGCTGGCAAGGAATTATTCGGCGGTACGCATATCGACCTCGGAAAAATACCGACTTTTGCAAGCGGCGGTTATGTTCCAAAGCAGTACAGCTTGCTTATGGCTGGCGAAAATGGTATACCAGAAATCGCAGGAACGGTAGGAGGAAAGGCAGCGGTTGCAGGTGGTGCAGAAATCACAGGTATTAAAGAAGCAATATTGCAGGCGTCAAACAGTGAAATGGCTCTAATGAGACAGCAAAACACGCTACTGCAAGGTATTCTTGCTAAAGAGTTTGGTATCAGTCAATCAGATGTAGGAAAAGCCGCTAGAAGCTATGCAAAGGACTATAACCAGCGGACAGGGAAAGACGCATACAGTTTCGCTTGATAGATTTTTCCCCTTGTGATATTATTAGAATAAATTTTATCATAAGGGGGATAAATATATGGGAAAACAAATAATGTGTCCTAGATGGAGCTGTGATGGCGTTGGCATTCCAGTTGATACAAAAAAGAAATTTTCATTTGGAAAAGCGTTGGTCGGCAATACGGTTGGCGGATTCCTTATGGGCCCAGCAGGAGCCGTAATTGGAACGGCAACAGGGATTAAAGGAAAGAACGGAAAAACGAAATTTGTTTGCTCTAAATGTGGCAAAGTATTTGAGAAAAAAATATAATATGAATTTTTAAGGCAGTCGAAATAGGCTGCCTTTTTTATTTCAAAAAATAATTCGGTGTTGAATTGGCATCTATCAGAAATGGCAGGTGCTTTTTTGATGCTCATTTTTAGACAGGAGATTTACGATGGCATACGCTGGATACCTTATCAGAGTTGGAAATTACACAATCCCAAAGAAATACATTAGGGCGGAAAAATACGACGTAGTTCTTCACGGACAAGACTTGGATTCATACCGTGACGCAAACGGTCAGTTGCAGCGTACAGCCTTACAGCACATGGTTGTTGATGTAACTTTCTCTACTCCGCCTATGATGCACGAAAATACATGGAGAAACCTCATAGACAACATTAGAGCACAGTATACGAACCCTATCGAGAAGAAGTGCACTGCATCGGTTTACGTGCCGGAAATCGGCGATTACAAGGTGCAGGACGTATATTTGCCGGATATCAAGACCAACATATACTATGCGGACGACCACGACATTATATACAACGAAATAGAACTGCAATTTATCGGATATTAAGAGGTAGTAATTATGCTGAATGTGACAGAAGAAACAAAACTGGCATTTTTGCAGAGTAGCAGCCACAAAGAACTAAATATAACATTCCCAGACCATGACTTGATCGTTGGAAACGCCAACATTGTTCAAGAAAGCATGGAACTGGAAGAAAGTATTATGTCCGGAAACGATCTTGAATTTATCGGCTGTGAAAGTAACCGATTCTCTATAGATTTATCCGGCACATTGATTGATATGGACGGTGCACCAGTAACAAAGGATTTAACCGGCACTGATATATCCGTTTCGATTAAAGCAAGCGGATCAGAAGAAAGCGTACCGCTATTTGTCGGAACCGTAGTTGAATATGACGGAAAAAGCAACACACGCAAAAAAACAATCACGGCATATGATGCCTTATATTGGCTGGGAGATTCTGTCAAAGGGGAAGTAGACTGGACGGACTACAATACTCTGAAATTTCCTATCACGATTAAAAAATTCAGAAACTGGCTATTCGGAAAAGTAGGGATTGAGCAGGAATCCGTCGCGCTTCCGGCAGATGATATAGAGACAAGAGGTCTTGACGATTATGTTTACAGTCAGACGAGAAAGTACCAGCGTGGAGAACTGTGTAAATATCACGGAAAAGTATACGCAAGAAAGGTATATACCAAGCAGAAAGAGATTAGCTTTGAATCTGCAAAGTGGTATCAGCCGGCAGAATACAGCAGCACAAAAGTGTACAAATATGGAACAGTAATTGTTAAAAACGGTGCATTTTATCTGTGCAACAAAGACTTTTCGGCGGCTAAAGAGTATTCAGAGGAAGATTGGTCGGAAATCGAATTTGAAACAGAATACAGCGACGAAAACACGACATACCTTGACCTTATTAAACTGGTGTGCCAGTTAAATTGCGTATGGGGCAGAATCGACCGCTATGGAAAGTTTACATATATTTTCCCTACACAGCTGACAGAAGATGATTCGTTTTATCCTGGAGCAGAATCTTTTCTACCAATGTATCCTACCACTGGTATTGATGATTCTACTGGCACTGATTCGGCAAGTAATTCCGTTCACTATGCGCACTACAAGGAAGTGACATACGAGACATACAAGATAAAACCGCTGAACAGGTTCATTGTTCGTGATTCTTCTAAGGATAAAACCAAAGGAAACGTAGGAACCGGAAAGCGGAAGTATATAGTGCAGGGCAACCATCTATTATTTGGTCTTGACAGAATATGGAAAACACAGCTTGCAACGCTTCTGATGGATCAAAATGAGGGTTTCACTTACCAGCCGTTTGAAGCTGCGACAATGGGGCTACCATATATTGAATGCGGAGACGTAGCAATGTTTTACACCTATGATTTCATCAATTCGGCGCAGCAGCAGAAAGATATTTGGGTAGAAATGTCATTTATTATTCTGCATAGAAAACTGACCGGCATTCAACAGCTTATGGATGAGTTGTCTGCTACAGGCGAAAAAGGAAACACACATATATCCGGCAGTGAAGCGCAAGTAAACCAAAACTACACAAACACACAGATTCAGAAATTACAGACCAGCCAAAGCTACACTGAATCCAATGTTGAAAATCTGAATGAACAGGTGGAACAGTTACAAACAAACGGCTTGAAAGTAGAATCGGTCACAGCACTTCCGGCAAGCCCGGATGCAAACACAATCTATCTGATACAGGGAACGGCAGGTTGATGATATGGCAAGAAAACAATCAAGTACGATATGGTATCAAGGGAATCCACATAAAGAGATATATTTTCAAGGTCATTACCACGACAAGATGTATAAGGGAAGTCAGCTTGTGTGGGAAAAACTGGATAATGAATATGCTCCAAACAAATTGTACAGAATATATGATTATGCGACATGGAATAACGAAACATATTGTATTGTTGCAATGTATGGTTTCAATCCATCTACCAAAGAACAAACTTTTGAAGATGTATATATAGCCAAATTTAACAGCGAAAAAATGTGCCTTGATTTGACTTTAAAAGGATTTTTGACAAGCGATAATTATGATAGTTATTATTTGCACGCTTGCAAAGACGGAATTGTTCTAATCGAATGGGATAGCAAATTTTCAAGCACCAATACTGAAAACGAACCTGTAATGAGAATTGCGGATTACCCTTTAAGTAAAAATTCTGTATTTAAAAATATAGGGCAAGGAACATTTACAGAAGACGCTACAATCTTTGTTCCGTCTCATGTAAGAAAGGATAAATCGACTGGAACGCATTATTATGCCCCACAATATGTATTATTTTCTTCTGATTATTATATAAAGCAAACAATAACATCTGAAAATCAAGCGGTCATAACAAAATATAACTATGCAAACGAAGTAATTAAGCAATCAACACCTACTGACTATGCAGTAGAAGGCGCAAGGCAATCAAGAGTAAGGAATGTGTTTGAATTGTCGGGAGATAAATATGTAAGTTACGTGACAACATATAATAACACCAATACATCGATGGAAAATATACGAGGTCTTCTTGTAGACAAGGAAATATCATCAAAGGTACAACAAGTAATCGAAGCTACAAGTGATGCTTATTATCAAATAATCAACACAAGTAATATGGGTCTTACTAAAATGTGCCAAAAAAGAGTAATGGCAAGATACAAAGATGGCGTAATTTTCTCAGCATTTATATATCCAAAAACCGGAACCGGATCAATGTATGTTACGATCAGAAATTATATAGGAAAAGTAGACGGCATATCTATGGTAAATACAGATATATCACCCCATTGTTTTGTTACTTCTAAAAATTCTATTATAATGGTTCGTTACAACGACAAAATCGCAGATGTATATGAAATAAAAGAAAATGAAATAAAGAAATTTAGCACAGGAATATCTTTGGGAGTTTCATACACGAGCAGAGAAATATGGATAGCAGAAGATGAAAATAATTATTATGTAATATCTGATGGATATTACGCTGATTCAAACTATTATGGCTTGATATATGCATTTGACAAAGAAACTTTAAAATTCAGTGGAACTCGTCAAAATATGAAATATAGGTATATCTAAAGGAGGTAATCATGGCAAATTACACACCGACATTTACAAAACCATACCCTAGCGGCTGGGTTGATAAGCCGTCCAAGACTACACCAGCCACAGCGGCAATCATGAACAGCTACGATACAGCTATTGCGGCACTGGAAGCATATCTTAGAGATAATGCGATTGATACGGTTAGAGTTAGCGTAGAGCAGTTTCCATCAGATGGAAGGGAATGGCTTGGAACAATTACAGTGGGAAGCAACCAGTATAGAATCTATATGCCATCGCTAAAATATGAAAATTCAGTTTCCGGCGGCATTAAGATAGGAACTATCACTTTGGGAGAACAGTCTTTTGACGTTTACGCTCCAGCATATTCCGCAGGTGGCAGTACCGTATCAGTAGTGCCCAAAACGCTTACTGGCACAAATATTGCAGAAATCACAGTGGATGGCACAACTTATCAGCTTTATGCGCCTACTAGCGGCGGCGGTAGTGGAAGCACCGTGACAGCAGAAGCTACACTGACAGAAGGTACACAAATAGGAAAGATTACGATTGATGGAACAGAAACAATCCTTTATGCACCGACCGCAAGCCTAATAACTGTAGATGCCGAATTGTCTGCCACAAGTGAAAATCCTGTGCAGAACAAGGTTGTTACAGCGGAACTTGACAAAAAACTTGAAGTTTTGGGAGATGAATCTCAAGCACCCGATGCAGTCAATTTTGATTTAGATTCTGAACTTTCTCTAACTTCCGTCAAAGGTGTACAGAACAAGGTTATTGCGGAAGAATTTCAGAAGTATGCAAACGGCACAAAGGTTGTTGCCAAAGCTACAGAAGCAGAAACAGCAAAAACAGCTGCAAGTGCTACAACCGCACAATCAGCCACAACCGCTGAAAGTGCCACAAAAGCCACGCAAGATGCACAAGGAAATGTAATAGACACGACATACGCAAAAAAGACAGAAATTCCACAGGGGGCTGTTGTTGATGATGCTTTATCTTCAACAAGTACCAATCCCGTACAGAATAAAGTTGTGAAAGCTGAGTTCAACAGGGTAGATAGTAATTTAACTGATTTGAAATATGGGGAAGTAGCAGGTGGAAAGAATCTGTTTACATTAAAAGGTAAAGAGATTCACACTGACAATGTTAAATATGAAGTTATAAACGAAAATAGCGTTTCAATCACTGGCAATGATAATTGTCCTAGTAATCAATGGGTACAGATTGTTGTAAAAAACATTAAAGTAAAGAAGAACACAGATTATGTGCTCAGTATTGGTAATGTATCAAATGCATTAAGTGATACTATGTGCGCTGTTGTCAGAACTGATACTTCTGTAACTATTGGGTCTATGTATAATGTCCAGTCCAATGCGTTAATAAAATTCCATGTAAGGGATTATGATAATGTTTTTATTATACTAAGGCACTCACAAAATGATTCTTCTGGTGCTAGCAATCACACAATAATTTGGAGTGATTTACAGATTGAAGAAGGCACACAGGCAACCGATTATGAACCATATATCCCGTCAGTCAAGATGCTTGCAGAAGAAGATGCACAGCAATCCACTGATTTATCTAATTTAAAAGACGGCACAACACCAGTTGCAAAAGCTGTAGCTGACGAAGATGGGAATAATATAAAAAGTACCTATGCAACCAAAGCAGAAATACCGTCCGCACCATCTTCTTTGTACGAAACAGTAAAAGTTGGTATCACAACAGATTTGTTTGCAAAATCAGCAACGCAACATTATGTAAACTGTGAGCGCGTAGGAAATATTTGTACACTAAGTTTTTGGTTGCAAGCGACAGCAAGCGTAGATTACAAAAATAGGCACGAACTTTTTTATATTGATAAAATACCAAAAAATAATTTAACAATCGGATTCTGCGTAGTGAATTTTAATCAAGCCGTATCAAACACAGCCAATAGCGCTTACAACTACATCAACAGTATATCTGTGCAAGAAGATTATAATGCAATTTTAAAAAGAAATGCTTCAAAAGTATATTTATTGCCATATAGAACAGGAAGCAATATACTATCAAGCGGATATGAAATTATCGGGCAAATTAGCTGGGCTGTTGAAGTCTAAGAAAGCGAGGTATAAAAAATGTCAGCATTAGAGAAAATAACCGATTGGCTCAAACTCGGAAATAAGATAGTAATACCGAAAACATATGCGTCCTGTGTATACGACGCGAACGGAGAGACAGTAGAAGCAAGATTAAAAGCTTTGCAGAGCCAGATTGATACAGGAGGCAGTAGTATAAAAGCGAGTGGAAATGTTACCTACGGTGGCACAGGGGTAGGTGGTTTGGCTACTTACCATGATCTGCAGGCTGCACCTGTACAAACAGCAGAATAACGGAAAGGAGATAGAATATGGCTACAATAATGGGGCTTAATTATTTATATCTGACGAAAGCAGTTGTAAATTCAACAGGCGCAACAGTGTATCAGTTTGACTTTGATATAGAAAAGGTAAGCACTGCACTTGGCTTGAAGGTTACACAACTTGAATCAAATGATGAAAACTATCCATATTATTATCTGATTCATGCAGGGGAGGACACACAGAATGGTGTATTGATTCGTGTTAAACAGAACAAGGATGCTGTTTTTGGGAATTTATATGCAAATGGGTCATTTGATAAATCGACATATTATTTTAGTGCTACAAACATTACAACAACACAGCAATGCGTCCTTTATTATAAGAAAGATGCAAATAGTGTCGTGTTCGGCTTCTCAAAAACAAATGAGGTTCCAAGAATAAGCTGTGCATATTCCGTGTATAGAAAATTAGGAGAGACAGAAGAACACAAGGGATTCCTCATCAATTATAAAGGAACAAGCAATGCCGGAAGTTGTCTCTTAGTAGATGGTACGATTGATACTATCAGTAGAGGTTCTATTTCAATTGGAAATGGTATATTGGCAATGTGTCCAATGATATTTACAACAGCGCAGGTAATTTTTCCGTATGCTTATATCTCACGTATAGATGCTACAGATGTCAACTCAAAATATATCGACATGAACGGTAAGGTATATATTAGAGCAGTATCTTACAGTGCAACAGACAACAAATGGCTTGTGGAATTTGATGCATAAGTAAGAGAAAGGAAGGAAAACATATGCACAATTCCCACAACTTTGCCACAACTTAGTTTCCCGAAAGAACTGTCGATGAAATTCACTTGAATCTGTCGAAAAGAAGTGTTATTGTACAAATACGCCTTGCAGATGTACGCATGGCGCAATCAATCTCTGGCGCGTGGGCTTGTCCCGACAACAGGCTCACGCAAATGTGTGTGAAAGGGGTAAATATGGAAGATGAAAAGGAATTTTACAGAAGCGAAATTATTCGGTACGTGAAAAAATGCGATAATACAGATTGGTTATATGTCACATATTATCTGCTAAAAAAATTACTTGAATAAATAAAAAGGTCGAGGGTTTGTACAATGCCCTCGACTTCTTTTTACTTCAAAACACTTTCTACAAAATCTTCCAGCCTATTCCAATCATCTTGACTTAATCTTGATAGTGCATATAAGAATTTTCTTTTAAAATCATCTTCATCACGTTTCATAACATCAGATAACATGTCAAGCAATTCTTTGTACTTTTTAGAACTATCAGAAACATATCGTTCTCCAGTTCCATTTACAAGCCATTCTTTATTTACACTACATTTTTCACATATAAGCTCTATAACCGCATCTGTAGGGGTTCTTCTTCCACTTTCATAGCTTGCAAGATTGTCATATGATATGCCAAGAAAATTTGCAAAAGTCTTTTGATTTTTTCCGACCTGCGGAAAAGACTTTCTTATTTCTTTTATTCGATCTTTCATTTTTCCCTCCTTTCAATCTTATTATACACATTTTTTGAAAAAAGACAAGAGTAAATATGTACATTGTACATAAATAGTGCTTGACAAATAATGTACGGCGTACTATATTAAGAATGTACAAAGTACAAGAAAGGAGTTGAGATATTGAGCAGAATAAAGGTTCGTGCAGTTTCGTTTTTCAATAGGCATTTTGTAAAAAAGAAATTTTTGAACAGTATGTTCGTTGTCCCTTTTTGCAAAGATGGAAAAATGTATCTGCACATTTCGCAGGTATGCAGAGACGGAACAAGAGTTGTAAAAAGAACATTCCTCATTGAGCATTTGGTTGATGATAACTTGGCGGTTACGAACCAAACGCTCGCAGAAGAAAAAAGAGTGTTTAAGAATCCTACATTACTTTAATCCATGTAGTGTATCCGCACTATTTCAAGAAAATTATATCACAGGAAAGGAAGTGAATTTAATTGAGTGAAAAAGAAAAACAAGTTGTTGAAAAACTGAAAGAAGCAATCCCAAAAATGAACGATTTCCAAAAAGGCTATATGCTCGGCATGGTAGAGAGTATGGCAGGAAAGAAAGAAAAAGAATCTGAACAGGAAAGGAGCTGATGTAGTGACGGATTATTCAGAAAAGGTAAAAGATATCCTCTACCAGCAGATGGAAATGTTGGCAGAGGAAAGTAGAAGAACGGATAGCATAGAAACAAAGCTAAAGATTGCCGCTGAGATAGACAGGATCGCGGACACTTTACTTATTCGGGCAAATATTTGATTTTTGATTCAATCGATGCTATGTCCCTCTGAATAGCTTTCAATTCAACGAGATTGTTTATGCTTGATAGCTTAGATAGCTTTAATATTGCGCAGCACTGATTATCCTTCAAATACCATGCGCAATCATTTTGGCAATCTTGGAAGTTATTTAATGGGCACTTATTCATAATATAGTCTCCTTTCTTATTTGATAAGGGGATTATATCACAGGAAAGGAAGGTAATGAATGGAAACACTTGAACAGAAATTCATTGATAGCAGAGAAGTGGCTGAAATGGTAGGAAAAGAACATAACAAATTGCTGAGAGATATTCGGGAATATTGCAATCAGCTTTCACTGTCCAATCTTGGACAGTCAGATTTCTTCACAGAATCAACCTACATGAATGACAGAGGAAAAGAGTATCCGTGCTACAACGTCACAAAGAAAGGTTGCGAATTTATAGCACACAAACTGACTGGTGTCAAAGGTACAGAGTTTACAGCAAAGTACATCAATCGTTTTCATGAAATGGAAGATGTCATTAAGGCACATATTCCTACTGGCAATGAATTGATAGCACTTGCTGTAGTAGAAGCGCAGAAGTTACTTGCTCAAAAGGAAGAAGAAATAAAGCAGTTAGAAGATTCCATGCAGCAGATGGATAAGGCAATAACAGAACTGACACCGAAAGCCGACTATGCAGACAGGATTTTATCGTCAAACGACTGCATGACGGTTACGCAGATTGCGCAGGACTACGGCTTATCCGCAGTTTCATTCAATCGGATTTTGAGCCGCGCAGGTATTCAGAGAAAAGTCGGCGAACAATGGATTTTGTATGCGGAATACCAGGGCAAGGGATATGTGCAGAACAAAACCTACGACTATGAAAAGGCAAACGGAACCACTGGCACAAAGTTATCTACCGTGTGGACGCAAAAAGGCAGATTGTTCCTGTACAACCGTCTGAAAGAAATCGGGGTTGTGCCAGAAATGGAAAAAGAAGAGGTATCGGCATGAAGAAATCGAAAATGTTAGCAATCGCATTAGCCGCTTCACTTGTCCTGTCACAGCCTGTTATGGCAAAGGAAGAAATCAATCCGACACATATCAGCGTTGAAGCACAGGTTTCTTGCTATGAATATGGGGAAATGTACGATATCTGCCCGGAGCTTCTTATGGCAATGATTGAAGCGGAAAGCAGCGGAAATCCAAAAGCTGAAAATGGAGACTGCAAAGGTCTGATGCAGATTTCAGAGAGATGGCATACAGCGCGCATGGTAGAAATTGGAGCAGATGATATATGGAGTGAAACGGATAACATTCATATCGGTGCAAATTACCTGCATGAACTGTTCAACAGGTACGAAGATGTGGCACTGGTGCTGATGGTCTACAACGGCGAATCTGATGCCGTAGAGAAAGCAGAAAACGGATATATAAGCGACTATGCGCGGAAGATACTTGACAGAAGCGCAGAGTTAGAAAGATGGAAAGGAAAGTGATTTAGTATGTATATACCACCTTTTTGGTGCGGTGTAGCCGCAACACTTCTGATAGAACTTGTAGCAACTATCGTCTATGCCGCCGTGGCATTCAAAAATGATGATATCAACGATAGCAACGATAGCAGCGAGGAATAGCCTATGGGCGTATCGAGGAAAGTCAAGCAGAGAACAATGCTTGCAATCGGAAAAGACTGGATTTACGTGTGCGGAAATGAAACGCACGTAAAAATCAAAAATGCCAAAACAGGGCAGACAAAAACACTTGTGAATAGGAAGAAAAGGAGAAAACGAAAATGAAAATTGTAACAGATTATAACCAGATGTCGGTTGAGGAATTACAGGTAATCGCAGATCACTTAGGTTTCGGTTTTGTGATCGACGGTGGGAAAATCGTGGAGGTAGAGTAAGTGAAGGCACTGAAAATTAAGTCAATCGAATTATCGAATTTTATGAAATTCGGGTCATTTAAGGCGGATTTTGCGGATTTTACCAAGATTTCCGGCATGAATGCAGAGGGAAAGTCCACAATCGCAACAGCTATCTTATGGCTGCTGTTTAACTGCGACTATGATATGCACGACAATCCGGCAGTCAGAAGAACTGTAGACGGAAAGCCAGTAGATGATATGGACGTGTCTGTAACAGCCGCGTTTGACATGGACGGCAAAGAGGTAATTGCTACAAAAACGCAGAAAAGAAAGTACGGAAAAGACGGAATTTCTTACAAAGATGATAACTCTTATGAGGTAAACGGCGTTCCGAAAACACTTACAGCATTCAATGAGTATTTTGAGATTGTGCCTAAAACAGACAAGATTTACGTTATTCTGAATGCATTTCTTGCAAAGAAGCCGGACGATATGAGAGCCGTTCTTTTTGCATTGGCTGATGGCATCACAGATCGCGATATTGCATCCGGGAATGACGAATTATCAGAACTGGTTCCACTGTTAGAGAAATACACCGCAGAAGAACTGAAAGCCATGAACAACAAAACTGTCAAAGATGGGAAAGATATTTCCACTGACAGGAAATCCAAAATTGACGGCGGCATGGAACTGATTGAGCAGAAACAGGAACTTGATCTTGCGGAAGTAGAACTGAAAAAGAAAGCACTGGAAGATCAGCTTGCAGACTGCCTTGAAAAACAGAATGCCTCAGAAAAACTACTTGGAACATATGATAAAGCAAGCTCTGACGCTCTGAAACTTAGATTTGATTTGTCTGATATGCAGAATAAGGCGAATGTGGAAATCCGAAAGGATAAGGACGATGCAAGCAAAGAACTGGCACTTGCAGGGATTGAAGTCGGAAAACTCAACCATGAGTTAGAGCGTGTTGCTACACACATGGCTGCCATGTCAGATAAGGCAGACGCGGCAGAAGCCGGGAGAAAAGATCAGGCTGAAAAATGGAAGCAGGCAAAGGAACGCGCATTTGACGAAAACAGCCTTGTTTGCCCGTATTGCGGTCAAGAGTTGCCGCAGGACAGGAAAGAAGCCATGATAGCTGAATTTGAAAGCCACAGGGCAGAAGAATTAAAGTCTATCGAAACAAACGGAAATCTTTTCAAAAAAACCAAAGAAGAATGCCTTGCAGAGATCGAAGCAGACAGGGAAACAGTTGAGCGACTGGAAAAAGAGATTAGAAAAGCAGAAGAGAAGCAGGCAGAACTAAAAGAAAAGTACAATTCACTGCCTGATTCCGTGGACGTTTCACAGACTGATGAATACAAGGAAATCGAGAAAAAAATCGCAAAATGCGAAGAAACAATGAGGCGGTTTGATTCTACAGCTGGACTGAAAGCAGAATTGAAGCAGCAGGAAAACGAGATCAGAAAACAGATTGTTGACTGCAATAGTCAATTATCGGCAGCAGACACTACAGATATCGAAAATCAGATTTCCAAGTGGAAAGAAGAACAGAAAAATGCGGAGCAGGCTGTTGCAACAGCAGAAAAAATCCTGTATCTGCTGAAACAGCTTGATAAGTGCAAGAACGAGAAATTGACCGAAGAAGTCAACAAACATTTCTCACTGGTTAAATGGAAGCTGTTCGACTTTGCGAAGAACGGCGAATACAAGAACTGTTGTATCCCTATGGTTGACGGAAAATCGATTCTTGATATTTCCAGTAACAAAGGCAATCGAATACTTGGAAAAATTGATATTTGCAGTTCGTTTCAGAAAATCAAAGGTATTTCAATGCCGATCATTCTTGATGATGCAGAAAGCCTTGACAGCGGAAATCTGAAAACAGTATCAGAAATGGTTGAATCCCAGTTAATCGCACTGATCGTAACTGATAAAAAACTGAAAATCGAATAGGAGATCAAAATGGAAATTAAAAGAGAAACCACAGTGATGGTGCTTACCACGGACGGAAAAGAAATCCGTGAAGGGAATTACGTTGTTTTCAATGCATCGGGAAGATGCCATGCAGGTTATTTCGCCGGAATTAGCAAGAAAGGTGCTCTGATTTTTAAAAGTATTATTTATGGCACAGATGTTACTTTTCATGTGATGCCTAAATGCATCGAAACAATTTATAAGGCTTCAATCAAATTGTCAGCAGAAAGTGAGGAAAAGAATGAGATTTAAAGCAGGAGACAAGGTAAGAGTAAAGAAATTTAAAGTAAGACCTTTCTATTGGAATTGCGAAGGAAAAATGGATCATCTGATGGGGAAAGTTGTAAAAATTGAACGTACCGTAAACAGTAGATATGTAGTGCGCGATTCCCAAAATGATTGCGATTGGATTTTTAGAGATGATGATCTTGAGCCATTAAATGAAACCATCGTTATTTATAGCAAAGAACGTGAGGTTATCGCTCTTGACAAGGCTACAGGAGATAAAGCTATCGCACGCTGTAATCCGGCGGATGAATACGATTTCCGAATTGGTGCCAAATTGGCATTTGAACGTCTCATGAACGGGAATAAAGAAAACATCACAGTTGAGGATATGCGAAAGAAGGTTAAAGTCCTATTGCGACAATAGATTGTGCAGTGGTTGCAAATTAAAATCCCCAACGTGTCGTTGCGGGATAGGTGTTCATTTCATGACAAAAGACAAAGCCGGTAATTACGCAATGAGCAACAGAGAAATTGAAGATGCATTTAATATCGTATTTGGCACCGGTATTAAAGAGGTCAAACCGAAAGAGCTGCATAAATTCAAAGTTGGTGATATTGTCAAGGGGAATTCGGAAAGTGATGAAAAGTACGCTGTTACCACTAGCAATATGACAAGGGGTAAAGTTGTCAGTGTTACAGATGCTTTTATCACGATTAAAGTATTAAGCCATAAGACCATGCCGGAAGAAGTTGGGGAAGAATATTCCGGTGTTAAATCTAAGTATTTTGACCTTGTTCAAGAAGCCCCAAAGCTTTACAACGGCAAGATTGTTTTTACTAAAGGAGACAACATATTCAAAACCGGTCATATTTACGAGGTTAACGATGGAAGAATAAACACGGATCAGTATGGACGTGTTCCTGCAGAAGAACCCTTTAAGGATATTGAAGATGTGAAAGATTACTTTGTAGGAAAACGTGACGGAAGCAGAAAGAGAAAAAGAGGATGGTCACAGTACACTCTTGAATTGATGGAAGTTAGGGAAGATTGACTAAAAGAAAGTGAGGAATATTTATGATTTTATCCCAAAATGGAGAAGTTCAGGCACATGGTAATATAGCCGAATTGTCAGTAGATTTATTTGTAATTCTGCGTGTGATGAGAAAAATAATAGGAGACAAATTCGTTGATATAGCATTGAAAAATTCACAACTTTCCGATGAAGAATTTTCAGAAGAAGTTAAAAGAACGAGAGAAGCAATGAGTTGCCTTAAAAATCTTTTTAATGAGGAGGAAAAATAATTATGGCAGAGAATACATCGGTTTTAGATAAAAAAGCATTTACCACTTCGTTAAGCGAGTGGAGCAATACAATGACAGGACTTATCATCAACGATTACAAGTCTGTTGGAATGGATATGGACGATTATGCTAAGGAATGTGCTATGGAAGCCATGACAAGCATTTTCAATCTTGTCAAGAGCGACCCTAAGATTGATATGAGAAACCTTGATACAAGCAATTTAAGAGGGATCGTTAAGCGCTGCGCATCTCTTAAATTGAACGCCAGTGCATATCCAAGAGAATGCTATTTCCAGTTGCGAAATGTAAAAGTTGGAACTGACCCACAGACAGGAAAGGATGTATGGCAGAAGCAGGTTGAAATGGGAATCGAGGGCAGCGGTTACGATTCATTGCTTGCTAACTATGGCAAGGATGTAAAACAGGTATATCCATATTGGGTAATTAAGGAAGGAGATGTGTATATCCCACCAAAGCACAAAGGGCTTACAGTTACAGAGCCGGAATGGGAAGAAAAAGGATTATCTGATAAGGCTGTAAGAGTTGTATATCCTGTTAAACTGTCGGACGGAACAGTAACATATCTTTCCGCTGATAGAGATAGTGTTAAAGTAAATCTTTTAGCACATGTCAAGCAAAATATGATGAATAGCACTTTTGGCGTGTGTGAGGATAGATATAAAGCTACACAAAAGCAGAAAGCAGAGATTAAGGCTAAGAAAGAAGAAATACTTAATGCTTTAATAGCGTGTAAGACAGTTGATGAAATGCTTGAATGCGATCTTGCAAGACCATTTATCAGCGGTGCTTGGCTTGATACGCCGGAAAGCATGATTCAGAGAAAAATGTGTAACAATGCTACAAGAAAATATCCAAAGAATTATGATCCTATGGCAAGACAGGCACAGGTCGAAATGGACGAGGTATATCAAGCTGCACAGGATGAAATCGCTGAAAATGCCAACTCTGTAGATTTTCCAGAAGATGAAGCAATCGATGCAGAAGCAACCGAATCGGCAGCAGAGCCGAGTTTCTTGAAAGAGTAGCGGCTTATGAAAAATGGAAGCATAGAGGAAATGATTAGAGAGTTTTCTGACGGCACATATGATTTGACTTGCAATGGCGAATGCATCCAGTGTGGAAATTGTTGTAGCAACATACTTCCCATGACTAAAAATGAGATAGATGCAATCCGCAGGTACATAGCCAAGAAGCATATCAAAGAACAGAAGCACGCATATCCATTTTCGCAAGAAAGCATCGATATGACCTGCCCGTTTCTTGATAATAGCAAGCCAAAAGAGAAATGTGTAATATATGCGGTTCGCCCTCGGATATGCAGAGATTTTATCTGCTGTCCGAGCAAAAGACCGCCGATTGATGATTGGGGTTACAAATTAAAGTGTAAGACAGTTGACGTTAGAAAGGAGTTTTTTGGATGAGAGTAATTTCACAGGACGGAAATTTAGACTTGAATTACGAGAATATAACTATTTTAAAAGCAAAAGAAACTATAATTGCTAGATACGGTGCGCATGATTACACATTAGCCGAATATTCTTCAAAAGGAAAAGCAATTAAGGTCATGGAAATGTTTAGGGAAAAATATGAAAATATCGAATTTTATCATCATATGGCTAATTCGCAGCGTTTTGAAGAATCGTTGAGAATTCTAAGTAACGAAAAATTCAAAGAAGCAACTAGCGAGTATTTCCAGTTTCCACAGGATGATGAAATCGAGGTGTGAGTATGACATTATTAGAATTACAGAACATATTGGGTAAGCATATTGAAGCTATTGATCGCGAAGATATGTCGCCGGAGCAAAGAAAAGAAGAATACCAAAAGAGTGAATCGGTTGCTAGACTTGCGAAGCAGATGATTAACAATGCTGATGTTGTTCTTAGAACAGACAAGCTGATTGCTGAAGGAAAGCTATTAAAGGGAAATACAATATCCAAGATTGTCGGAAGTTCGGATAATGAGTAGATTTTACACAGAGGAGCACAGACAATGGATTTTTTGTAATCAAAAAAAATTTACAGAATATGGGGAATTGACTGCTGCTTTCAACAAACAATTCAACTGCGATAAATCGATACATGCTTTACAACAATTCGCAACAAAAAAGTGCGGAGTTCACTTGAACACTGCAAAAACAAACACTCATTATACGCAAGAACAAGAGGATTATCTTGCTAAAAACTTTTGTAAATGTAGTGGCTATGCTGAATTAACCGCCGCCTTTAACGAGAAATTTTGCGATTGCAGAAGTGTGTCACAGATAAGCGATAAATGCTCGAAATGGTTGAAATTAACAGGCATGAATAATGTTACAAGGTTTGCAAAGGGGAATATTAAAGAGCAATGCCAAATCGGTACATTGCGAAAAGGTCGAAACGGAACAACCTACATAAAGGTTGTTGACAGCAGAAATTCACATGCAAGTGGATATAGGGAACCTTGGTGGCTACCTATTCAGAAGAAAATATATCAAGATGCCTATGGAGAAGTGCCACAAGGCAAAATGGTTATATTTCTTAATGGCAATACAGAGGACTTGTCGATTGACAATTTATATGCGATTGACCGAAGGATATCAGCTATATTGGCTAAGAATGGTTGGTATTTTCATGACGCAGAACGTACCTTAACGGCAATTAAATGGTGTGAATTGTATTACAAACTGAAAGAAGGAAGAGTGAAATGAAACTTAAATGTATCGCCACAGGAAGTACAGGAAACTGCTACACCTTAACTTCCGAAAGCGGAGAAACACTTATTCTTGATTGCGGAATACCGATCAAAGAGATTAAAAAAGGCTTGAATTGGAACATAAGAGGGATAAAGGGTGTGATTATAAGTCACACCCACCTCTAGACCACAGCAAGTCATTAAACGATTTTAAGCCAATGGGAATACCGATACTTGCACCATATTTAGGCAATAGCCGTAAATCAATGAATATGGGCGAATTTACAGTAAAACCCTTTGATTTAACAACGATAGACGGAAATTGGACACACACAGACGCAAATGGCGATCCTTGCCCGATATATGGCTTTCTGATTACTCACAAGGAAATTGGGAGAATACTTTACATAACTGATTGTGAACTAATCAAGTGGAAGTTTAAAGACATAAACCACATTCTCTTAGGTGTGAATTATGACAAAGATTTGGTTGATAAGGATAATGACCCAAAGGCAAGACATGTATTCAGAGGTCATTTATCCATTGACACAGCTTGCGATTTTGTTAAAGCAAATTATTCAGATAGCTTGCAGAACGTCATAATGTGTCATCTATCAAGTGAAAATTCTGATAGAGATAGTTTTATCGAGAAGATGAAAAAAGTTGCTAAAAATGCAAATGTGGATGTTTCGGTTGCAGGGAAAAGTTGGGGTTTGAAAAATCCTAGTGAGTGTCCGTTTTAGAAAGGAGATTATATGTCAAGAGAAATTTGTGGAGAATGTAAGTACAACAAAAGAGATTTTTCAAAGCCACAGAATAGCGGTTATGCAGAGTTTTGTTGCGACAATGAAGATAGTGACTGTTATGGAATACCGACTATGTATAGGTTAAAAGGCGGTGGTTCTGGTGAGTAAACCAAATTATAGGCAGATATACGCAAAGAAAGCGGTTAGAGAAAATCGTATTAAGTCTATTTGCCCTAATATTCCAAACACAAGCGGAATATACGCATTTCACAGAGTGGATGAAGCCGGTATAAAAAGGTCGTACGTGGGGCAAGCAGTAAACCTTTTGGAAAGATGCGCTTCACACCTTGGAGAGTATGACCATATAGCATTAAGCCTAAAAAAACACGGGTTTTACAGTGAGGACAATCCTTGTGGTTGGAAGTTGGATTTTAAGATTTGCCCTAAATCTGAATTAGATGAAAAGGAAGTTGCTACGATCAAGCAATTTGCTGACAAGGGATTTCAGATGTACAACGTCACAGCCGGTAGCCAAGGGCAAGGGAAGTTGGTAACAGGTCAATACAAGCAACCTAAGACCTATACGCAGGGCATACAACAAGGATATAAAAAAGCTTCAAAAGAAGTTGCGCATTTATTTGAATTGCACCTTGATTATAAGACTAAATCTGAACCCCCTAACAAAAATCAAGAAAAAGCATTGAATAAATTTTTGGAGTTTTTAAATTATTGCAAAGGAGATTCTGGAAATGAATGAGATATGGAAAAGCGTTGTCGGATATGAAAATCTTTATGAGGTATCAAGTTTCGGTCGGGTCAGGAGCGTTGATAGGACAACTATTGGGAAAACAGCTTTTAGTGATGATTCTTTGTATCATTTTAAAGGAAAAATATTGAAACAAGGAAATAGGAAAACTTCTGGAATGCCTTATAAGCAGGTTGTTCTTTATAAAAACAAGGAACACAAGACTGTTGCCGTACACAGATTGGTTGCAGAGGCATTTATACCCAACCCTGATAATTTGCCTCAAGTAAATCATAAGGACGAAAATCCAAGCAATAACAATGTTAGCAACCTTGAATGGTGCACATGTAAATACAATGTGAATTACGGAAGGGCGAATATGGTAAGGGCGGTTGCTATTATCTTTGCGTTGCAAGAGGCGTGAAAATGCTTTTTGTGAGTAATGTGCTTTTTGATGTTAATGATTGGAGAGATAATGACCCAAGAATACACAAGGACGCAAATTGCCGATACAGAGACCGCAGGACATATCTTGATATTATTTATGAGTTAATCAAGGCAGATATGCTTATAAGTGATTGTGTGAAAGCAGGTGAAAACAATCAATAAATATTATGACTGCCATTGTTGGAACGATTATCCGAACGAGAATCATAAATACTATGGGTGTTCAGATACGCCGAAAAAGAGTGGCAAATGGAAATGTGTTGATCGCTACGAATATGTTGGAAAATCTAAATTCGGTGCAACGCATTGTAGGAAGAAAATAAAGGAGTGGTAATAATGACGATTGATGAAACGATACAAAAAGCGAGAAATAATGAAAACATTTTCAAAAACAATCATAAGCTTAATTTAACATTAAAAAAGAGAAGCCCATACTATGGATTGGACTGCCTTAAAATTTCAGAAGATAACAAACATTTAGCTGAATGGTTAGAGGAATTGAAATCGTACAGGGAAAACGAGGGAATGTCAGAAAATGTGTATAGATCTGGCTATAAATTTGGCTACAACAAAGCTATTGACGACACTATAAAATCTATCAAAGAAGAATATGCCTTTACAATCTTGGAAGAAGAAAAGATTGATGAAATAGCCAAACAGTTGAAGGGGAGCGAAGCAAAATGAAGATTTTAAGTAAAAAGAAATGCGAAGAAATTTTGAAAAGAATTACCGCAAACGAAATCATTCAGACAGAGTACGGACTGCACGATATGGAAGCAGAAACAAAAGCAACGGAAAATAGAGCAGAGATAGCTTTTATTGTCGGTGGTATCAAGGGAATAAATAAGGTGCAGAACACATTAAGAAACAGATACAAAAACTAACTAAAAATCAAAGAAAGGAATAAGGTTGTCCGGACATAAAACCTAGGTTTCCTTTTGGTAGATTTATGGATTTTGAAAATTATTCTTGTGATAATCAAATGTCTATATTTGATTACATAAGAGAACCGATCAGAATAACAAAGCCCATTCGATTGATAGAGTTATTTGCCGGCTACGGAAGTCAAGCAATGGCACTAAAAAGAATAGGTGCAAAATTTGAGCATTACAGGGTTGTGGAATTTGATAAGTATGCCATAGCAAGCTATAACGCAGTGCATGGCACAGATTTTCCTACAATGGATATAACTAAGGTCCATGCAGAAGATTTGAATATTTGCGACACAGAAACCTTTACTTACTTACTTACTTACTCTTTTCCGTGTACGGACTTGTCTGTTGCCGGGAAGCAAGCCGGTATGTCTAAGGGTAGCGGTACACGATCAGGACTTTTGTGGGAAGTTGAAAGAATACTAACTGAAATCAGAGATGGTAGCGGAGAGTTGCCGCAGATATTATTCATGGAAAATGTACCACAAGTACACGGCAAGAAAAATATTGATGATTTTAAAAAGTGGTTGGAATTTTTGGAAAGTTTAGGCTACACGAACTATTGGCAAGATTTGAATTCTAAAAATTACGGAGTTGCACAGAATAGAAACAGATGTTTTATGTTTTCGTTCTTAGGGAATTATTCATATAATTTTCCGCAGCCTATACCACTCAAAAAGAAACTCAAAGATTACCTGAAGGATAATGTAGATGAAAAGTATTACATCAACAATGAAAAGGCTGACAAACTGATAAAGCAGCTTATTGACAATGGTACATTACCAAATACAATCCCTAAGAGCAGAGCAGAGCAGACTTGCGTTGACGGAACAATTAATAAACCACAACGAAGAGAGGTTGCAAACTGTATCAAGGCAAGATGTGATGCCGGAATTTCAAACTTGCGGTCGGACGGAAACCTTGTTGTTAAAAGGAATGGTTGATAAAACGATTGAACCAACGGCATCTAAAATTGATGTTTCGACAACAATTATGGCAAGAGACTATAAGGGATTGAATAATTACGGAACGAATGGAGTAATTGAATGGAAGTAATAGGAAGCATATATACAGGAGTTTCAGATAGATTTCAGAAAGGCATTATTAGTGGCGGTATATCACGGTGTGTAAAGGCTGAAAAAAATGATTTAGGAGTAGTTATGGCAGATGTAAATGTTTTAGGTTCTCTTGAAGCAAAATTTGAGAGTACAAACAGAATTTATGATGTGGGGGGGGTGTAGTCCAACATTGAGTACAATGCAAGGTGGAAATCAAGAGCCGAAAATTCTTGAAGCAAAGCAGTTAGGATTTATGGATAATGGCACAGGCAAGCACCAATCAAACACAGTATATGATGAAAATGCACTTTGCCCCAACATTACAACAGTCGAGGGTGGCGGTACGCAGCAAATTAAAGTATGTGAAAGTCAGATAGTTGCTATGCGTGGAAGAAATCCAGATAATCCGTCAGATAGAACTGTTGGAAGTCCGACAGAGCAACGGTTAGAAGCGAATACACAAGGCGCAAGTAATTGTTTGACAAGTGTGCAGAAAGATAACATTGTTATGGAAAGCCAGGTATTAACACCCAAACGCACGGAATATGGCAAACAGATAAGAAAAGCGTATGAAAGCGGTCAGATACAGGAGAGCAGACACAATATGACGGAATTAGAGCCTAGGCAAGACAATGTATCCAATACGCTGACAACAGTGCAAAAAGATAATTTATTGCTTGAAAAACCTCAATATCGCATCAGAAAGCTGACACCGAGAGAGTGTGGACGGCTTATGGGTGTATCTGATGAAGATATTGACAAAATGGCAGCAGTCAACAGTAACACGCAGTTGTATAAGCAATTTGGCAATAGCATCGTTGTAGATGTTATGTGTGCTATGTTTAGGAATTTGAACATTAAAAACAGAGATTGATTGATAAGGAGTGAGAAAAGTGGCAGAAAGACGTATGTTTACAAAAAGGATAACTGAAAGTGACGCTTTTTTAGATATGCCTAGCAGCACACAAATGTTATATTTTCATTTTTCTATGAATGCAGATGATGATGGATTTGTGAATAACCCAAAGAAAATACAAAAAATGTGTGGTGCTTCTGATGATGATTTTAAATTGCTGATTGCAAAATCATTTATCATACTATTCGATAGCGGAATAATCGTAATAAAGCACTGGAAAATGCACAATTACATTCAGGCAGACAGGTATAGACCTACAGATTATGCAGAAGAGAAATCTATGCTTGGAATCAAGTCAAACAAGGCTTATACGTTGGATGTATCCAAAATGGATACAGAATGTATACAGAATGGATACATAGGTAAGGTAAGTATAGATAAGGATAGTAAAGATAAGGATAGTAAAGAAGAGAATGCGATAGAGGAAAAAGCTAAACGCTTTTATCCGCCAACACTAGATGAAGTGAAACAGTATTGCGAAGAACGGAAGAATAATATTGATCCGATGGCATTTATTGATTTCTATTCAAGTAAGGGTTGGATGATCGGAAAGAACAGAATGAAAGACTGGAAAGCGGCTGTTAGGACTTGGGAACGGAAAAGAAAAGAACAATCCAAAGCAGAAAGCAGCGTATATGACGAATGGAGGGATGCCTAGTGACAAGAGAGGAAACAATAGAGCTTCTTATGATGACGCAAGCAGCATTCCCGAATTACAAGCCACAGGATAAAACGGTAGCTGTCAATACTTGGTTTCTGATGCTTGCAGATTATCCGTATCAGCAAGTACAGATGGCACTTAAAGCCTATATCGCGACGGATACAAGCGGATTCGCGCCAAACATCGGGCAGATCATTGATAAGATACAAATGATAACCAATCCTGCGGAAATGAACGAAATGGAAGCATGGTCGCTTGTCAGTAAGGCTCTGCGGAACGGAAACTACAAGTCAAGAGAAGAATTTGAGAAATTGCCCGATCTTGTGAAAGAAGCGGTCGGAAGCCCGGAAAACATTCATAACTGGGCGCAGTCTGACATAAAGAGTATTGAGAGCGTGATCCAGTCAAATTTTATCAAGAGTTATCGGACTGTTGTAAACAGGCAAAAGGAAATGCAGAAATTGCCAAAAGACATAAAAGCTGTGATTTCCAGCAGTAGGACCTGCATCGGCAAGGAAATTGAAACATCACAAAAGACTGCGTTGGAAGCAAAAGAAGAGCCGGCAGAAGAACGAAAATGCATTCCTATGCCGGATCGTTTGAAAGAAAAACTGAAATTGTAGGAGGTAAAGAGGTTTGTCCGGACAAATAAAGCTAGCTTTACTCATGCAATCATATGTACGACAAAGAAAGATACGAAAGACTGAAAGCAGAGGGCATATGCCCAAATTGTGGGAAACCAAATGATCGCGCTAATAGGGTATACTGCACAGAATGCCAGAAAAGAAAAACTGAAAAGCAGTTAGAAACAAGGAAATGGTATGCAAAAATGGGATATTGCCCTAGATGCCAAAAAAACAAATTGTTTGGATCTGAAAAGGTCTGCCCGGAATGCACTGCTGAAAATACGAACAGGATTGAAAAAGAGAGAAAACTGAACAGAGAAAAATACAACGATTACATGAAAGATTACCATAAGAAGTTGCATAAACAGAGGAAAGCGGATGGAATCTGTACTCGTTGCGGAAAGGTAAGTGTAAAAGGAACAGGATATTGCACCTGCATAAAATGCAGGGAAAAAGAAAGAAAAAACATATATCCAAGAGAATACGGCTGGGCGAGAGTTGCCGAGGGTAAATGTTTCTTTTGCGGAGAACCAGTGAAGAAAGGCTACAAGGTATGTGAAAAGCATTGGAAGTCAAATTGTGAGAATGCGAAAAAGGCAGACAGAAGTTATTTACAAAGGACGAACAAATTGTTTTTCAAAAAGAAAGGTAAACGTGCAGATGAAAAGGAAAATCCATATTTGGATTGCACAGATGTGATTAAGACATAAAGAGAGTAAAAGGAGAACGGCTTATGAGGTTATCGGAACTGACTAAGCCAGAGATTGATTCGATCGTCGGAAATGCTAATTTTACGGAAGAAGAATATCAAGTGTTCCAGTATTTGTGTAAGGGCACAACACTTGACGAAATGGTTTTTAAATTAAAGTTATCGAAAGCTACCATTTCAAGAATCGTATTTAAGGTCAAAATGAAAATAGAAAGGATTGATAAAATGAAGCAGAATGTACCTGTATGGGAAAAAATCACAATGACAGTAGAAGAAGCTGCAGAATATAGCAGCATCGGTATAAACAAAATCAGAGAACTTTCAAGTGATCCAAGATGTAATTTTGTTATCTACATAGGCAAAAAGCGGTTAATAAAGCGAAAAGAGTTTGAAAAATTTATTGCTGATAATGTGGAGTTGTAGACTTATAAAGCCTTATGTGATATTATATGTATTTGCATAAGGCTTTTTCCGTATAGGGAAAGGAGCGTAAAAGATGGGAAAAGACCTAAGAGGTAAGGAAATAGGGCAAGGTTTGTCCCAGAGGAAAGATGGGTACTATGTCGCTAGATATACTGACAGATACGGAAAGCGCATACAAAAACTGTTCTTGAAAATGAGAGAAGCCCAAAAATGGCTTTCAGAAAACAAGTATGAGGATCAGCATTCAAATATAGACTTTCCATCTGACTTGATTGTTGAATCGTGGTTCCAATACTGGATTGCAATAAAAGAGAAAACGGTAAGACCGAATACCGTCAGAAATTACAGAGAGCGTTATATTAGAAACATAAAGCCGATAATAGGGAATAAATTATTAAGAGATGTAAACAGTATTCATTGTCAGCAAATATTTAACAAAATGGATGATGAAGGATACAGGAAATCGACAATATATCAGACAAGAATCGCATTGTACAATATGCTGCAATATGCGTTTGACAACGATGTAATAAGAAAAAATCCGTGCACAAGAGCTGTTATATCTGATATAGGAAAAGAATCCGTTAAGAAAGAAGCGCTAACAATAGAAGCGCAGAAAAAATTTTTAAAATATGCTTCCGGCATGTCTTATGAGTATCAATATAGATTTATATTACAAACCGGCTTGAGAACTGGGGAGCTTACTGGTTTAAAGTGGGAAGATATAGACTTTAAAAGCAGAACGCTTACGGTTAGCAGAAGTTTGGAATACAGGCATTCAACAGGCGAATGGAGAGAGGGTCAGCCGAAGAGTAAGTCCGGGTACAGGACTATACCGCTGACAGACGAAGCGATTTATATCTTGAATAAGCAAAAAGAGAAAAATGCGCATCTGAAATTTGTCGAAATGCAATGGAAAGACAGAATATTTTTGTGCAAAACCGGAGCACCTGTTAAGAACAGCACATATGACACGGCGTTATTTAAAATCTGCGATAAAGCAAAAATTCATAGATTCTCAATGCACGTATTGCGTCATACTTTTGCTACGAGATGCATAGAAGCCGGAATGATGCCGAAAACTCTTCAAACGATTTTAGGACATTCAAATATCGGAATAACCATGAATCTGTATGTGCACACAACAGACGATCAGAAAAAAATAGAAATTGAAAAAGTAGCAAAAGCACTAAAAGTTGTGTAAAATTGGTACATAATTGGTACATAAAAATAAAACAAAGACAAAGAAATGCGATAAAATAGGCATTTTCAGTAAGGAGGAAGTCGAAATGAAATTAGGCATCGTAGTTAATTGAAGTTTTTTATATAAATTTACGTGGTTTAATATATTGCTACAAATACCTATTTTATTGAGTTTATTGAGTTTTTGTGAAATTGTATATTTTTATATATTTTCACGTATTTTTATAAAAATTGGTACATAATTGGTACATAACTGGTACACGGAAAAAGCCTTATGCAAAATGAGAATAAATTGATAAGAATGTGATAACCACATTCTTTTTTTATGCGCCAAAATATAGTCATAAGGAGTTGATAGTTATGTTTTCGGACGCAATTTTAGAAAAGATATTTGCAATGCCGGATATGCAGATGCTTGATCTGCAAACGCAGTCAAACATTGTGCACGGCATTGAGACAATACTGGAAAAAGAGGAAAAGAAAAATGCTGATGAATTTCAGTCAGATGGGAACACCGAATAAAGATGTATTTTTGACACAGGATGAAACAAACATATTGGTCGAAGCTGAAAAAGCAGAAAGAGAGGATCGTAATGCAGCCTTACCCAAATCCAAATTACTATCAGAACTATATGCAGCCGCCGCAGCAGATTTATAGTCAGCCGGCAGTACAGCAGTACCAGCAACCTTCATATATGCAGCAGGCAGCGCAAAGAATAAACGGAAGAGTGGTGCAGTCCGCAGATATGATTACCGCAAACGATGTCCCGATGGATGGATCGGTTGCGTTCTTTCCCACACAAGATCTGTCAGAGATATACGCAAAGAGTTGGGACGCAAACGGTAAAATCGTTACAAGGCTTTTTAAGCCTGTTTCGGATTCGTACCCTTCCAATCCCACACAAGAAACAGAAAAATTGAAAATAGGGCTATCAGACGAAGCCACAGAGGTATTCAACAAGCACTTTGATACACTGTTTTCCAAAATAGAAGAACTGGAAAAGAAAATTGACGAGAAATCTTTGACTAAGACTAATGCAAGAACAAAAGTTAGTCAAGATTAGTCCAAGTTTAGCCATAGATTAGTCATAAAAAGTAATAGGATGGTGGTTTTATGAATTTTTTTCAAGCGTTTAAAAGTCCGCAACAGTTTTTGCAGAGCATGATAGGAAATAGCCAAGTTATGCAAAACCCGATGGCTAAAAATGCTATCGGAATGGCTCAAAATGGAGACACAAAAGGAATAGAACAGATGGCACGTAACTTATGCCGAGAAAAAGGAATAAACCCGGATGAAATGATAAATCAAATAAAAAGCAGAATGGGTATGTAACAGCATATTAGAGGTTTGTGCACAATACCTAGGTGACCTCTTTATGAATAAAATATTTTTGGAGGTATCTAATATGTTCAACACAGGAAATTGCGCGTCGGTTCCGCTTGTAGCGAATATCGACGGAAATGGAAACAACGGTTGGGGTGGTGATGGTGGCTGGCTCTGGATTATCGTTGTATTTGCCTTACTCTTTGGATGGGGTAATGGTGGATTTGGTAGCTGGGGTGGCAATAATGGCGGCGGCTATGTTGCAACAGCTGCTACGCAGTCAGACATTCAGCGTGGATTCGACAATCAGGCTGTTATCAGCAAACTTGACGGAATTACAAACGGTCTGTGTGACGGATTCTATGCTGTAAACAACAGTATGCTTACAGGATTTAACGGAATCAACACCAATATCATGCAGACAGGCTATGGCATCCAGCAGGCAATCAACGCTGACACAATCGCGAATATGCAGAACACAAATGCATTGCAGGCGCAGCTTGCAAACTGCTGCTGTGAAACTCGTGAAGCTATTCAGAACGTAAACTACAACATGGCAACTAACACTTGCGCATTGCAGAACACAATGAATAACAACACAAGAGACATCATCGACAGCCAGCAGGCAGGCACAAGAGCGATTCTCGACTATCTGTGTCAGGATAAGATCGCAACATTACAGGCTGAGAACAGCGATCTCAGACAAGCTGCATCACAGGATAGACAGAATGCACTTCTGACTACTGCAATGACAGCGCAGACAAGCCAAATTCTTGACGCTGTAAGACCTACACCGGTTCCGGCTTATCCAGCCGCTTCACCTTATGGACTTGGTAACTGGTCTCCGCAGGTGCTGGCAAATGGCTATAACACAGGTTGCTGCTGCAATACAGGTTGCGGATGCTAATTACAACAGAATAATTGAGTATCTTAATTGAGTTTAACTCGATTATGTCTGCAAAAGCAGTATTACTTGTAATCAAAAGGGCAGACTGAAATATGTTTGCCCTTATTTTTTTGAAAGAGAGGTAAATAAATATGGCAGAATTTACAGGAATTGCATTACAAACAGTTGCCGCAGGAGAAGATGTTGCTTTTACAGAAACACCAGTATGCGGTAGCAAGTGTATTGTTCATAGACAGGGAAGTGGAATTGTCAAGTTAAGAGGTATTACAAACCAGTGCAGAGCAAGATTTCTTGTATCGT
>ERZ824978.635-NODE-635-length-46931-cov-4.442060_pt1 | contig 46931 bp, 40 predicted proteins | sample MGYA00519860_ERZ824978 | MGnify/ENA primary metagenome ERZ824978 (study PRJEB31778, sample SAMEA3449184) | human gut metagenome | biome: human gut; feature: human-associated habitat; material: faeces | place: United Kingdom | collected 2010/2012 ... | reverse complement strand
AGCTGAAAGCTTTCCGGAACCCCCAGCCTAGCTGGGGGTTTTCTGTGCACAAAAAAATGAGGCGCTATGTTAGCGCCTATGGTCAGCGGATTAAAGTACTCAGCGTGGTTGCAAACAGTTATCTTCTTTCCAGCCGTACAGCCACTCCATGCCGCGGTAAAACTCTGCCTGCGATTTCCCTTTCCACAACAGGTTACGTACCTGGCGCTCTACTCCTGCGGCATGATAAACCCGCCCCATTTCACGGGTCGACCAGACGATGCGCGCGGTGCGCGGAATACGTACCGACTCATACAGCGCAAAGGCTTGTGCCGCATCACCCTCACACTGCGCCAGCGCCTTACCCAGTGTTACCGCGTCTTCCAGCGCCATACAGGCACCCTGCGCCATATACTGCGCCACCGGATGGGCCGCATCGCCCACCAGCGTAATGCGCTTCGTTCCCCACTTCGCTACCGGTTCACGGTCGGCGGTTGACCAGCGTCGCCAGGAGGTCGGTTTATCCAGCATCTGGCGCGGACGGGGGTGAATCCCTTCAAAGTAAGAGAGCACTTCCTCTTTACTGCCATCCTTCACGCCCCACTCTTCCTGCTGGCGGCTGTGGAATGTCACCACCAGGTTATACTGCTTGCCGCCGCGTAAAGGGTAATGCACCAAGTGACAGCACGGCCCCGCCCACAGTACTGGTGCGTTAATGCGCAAATCTTCCGGCATATCGGCACAATCGATAACAGCACGGTAGACCACATGCCCGGTGACACGCGGCGCATCGCCCAATAAGCTCTGGCGCACCACTGACTTCACGCCGTCACAGCCAATCAGAATATCGCCGATCCAACTATTGCCGCGATCGTCGAAAACGGTGACATCGTCTTCTGTCTCGCGAATATCCACGACGTTGGTGGAGGTGTGATATTCCACGTCCGGATGCGTCAGTACCGCTTCCCACACCGAGGCGTGAATATCAACCCGGTGGATCACCGCGTAAGGGCCGCCGAAATGATCGCGAAAGGCCTGACCGGTTTCAATGCGCACCACTTCTTCGGCGTTTACCGCATCCATCATGGTGATGTGATCGGTGAATACCGCGCGCTGGCGGGCGATTTCGCCGACGCCGAGGCTATCCAACGCCGAAAACGCATTTGGCCCCAACTGGATACCTGCGCCAATCTCACCGATCTCATGCGCCTTTTCCAGCAGCACCACTTTGATCCCCTGGCGGGCCAGTGACAATGCAGTTGCCGCACCGCCGATCCCGCCTCCCACAATTACTGCGCGTGTCACTTTAGTCATTATGGTTCTCCTGGTCAGGCTGAAATTTTATCTTGTTGATTTTCTGGCGCTGCGGCAATGAACGCTGGCAGCTGCGTGCAGGCGTCGTATACCGCTTTGCAGCGCGGATACCCGCTCAGATCGCAGTTCATACGTAGCGCGTTCGCCCACTGTGGAACAAGGCAGCAATCTGCCAGCGTCGGCGTCTCGCCCACACAAAATTGCCCCGACTGGCTCTGGCGCAGTAGCTGTTCCACCGCGCTTAACCCTTGCTGGATCCAGTGCGCATACCAGCGTTTTTTATCTTCTTCACTGACGTTCAGCTCTTCGGTCAGGTAGCGCAGCACGCGTAGGTTATTCAATGGATGAATATCGCAGGCGATGGCATAGACAATTTCCAGCACCTTGTTGCGGGCCGGTTCTTCCTGCGGCATCAGCGGAACTTGCGGGTAGTGACTCTCCAGCCAGTCAATAATCGCCAGCGATTGTCCGAGTGATTCGCCCTCGTCGGTCAGCAGCGTCGGCACCAGCCCGACCGGATTCATCCGCCGGTAGGCCAGTTCGTTTTGCTGACCAATGCGGATATTCACCCCTTCGGTCTGGTAATCGATACCCTTCAGCGCCAGCGCAATGCGCACCCGGTAAGACGCTGAACTATTAAAAAAACTGTACAGCTTCATCATCACCTCAGACAATCTTCACCGCGATAGGCGTTAAGCCCTCGACGTTGCCCGTGATCACATCACCTTTGACTACTGAGCCAACCCCTTCCGGCGTACCGGTAAAGATTAGATCGCCCGGTTGCAGTTCAAAGAAGCCTGACAGGTAGCTGATGGTTTCATTCACTGACCAGATGAGATGACGAATATCGCTGCGCTGATGATCTTCGCCGTTAACCTGTAACCAGATAGGTGCGTTATCAATACCGCCAGTTTCGCTGGCTTTGTGCAGCGGCGCGATGGGGGCCGAGAGATCGAACGCTTTGCCGATTTCCCACGGGCGGCCCATCTGGCGCATTTCCATTTGACGGTCACGGCGAGTCATATCAAGACCCGTGGCATAACCCCAGACATATTCATGGGCGTTTTCCAGCGGGATATCACTGCCTTTTTTACCAATCGCCACCACCAGTTCAATTTCATAATGGTAGTTATCGGTCTGCGCCGGATACGGCAGCGCCAGCGTTTCGCCAGCGGCAACCGGAACAATGGCATCCGCCGGTTTGCAGAAGAAGAATGGCGGTTCACGATCCGGATCAAAGCCCATTTCGCGGGCGTGGGCGGCATAGTTACGTCCGACGCAGTAAACGCGGCGTACGGGGAATTGTTCATCACTGCCAACAACCGGTACGGTAACGGGCGCTTGTGGTTCGAATACGTATTGAGTCATTTTCTCTCTCCCAAATTAATAACGTGCTTCGCGGAACAGCCCCAGGGCTTCTTGTACCGGTCTGTCCGAAAAACTAAATAAAACGGTATCTTGCGTGGTCTGGAACGACACGCCGTGCCAGGTCGGCACCACAAAGATATCTTTTGCACTAAAGCTGAAGGTTTCATTGCCGATAGTGACCTGCCCGCTACCTTCCACCACATGGTAGATGGTGCTGTCAGTGGTACGCGCCACGCGTGAGGCAAACCCTTTCGGCAGCAGTTGCAGGAAAGCGCCCATCGACGGCATCGGATAGCCACCGGTGACCGGGTTGACGTAGCGCATTTTGTAGCCATCCCACTCATCGGCATCGCCCAGGCGGGTTAAATCGTGTAGCACTTCGCGGCTACGGTCATAACGGTAGTTAAAGATGGGCGAGGAGTTCCCGGTCTGATGGCGCAACGGCAACATATTGGCAGCGTAACGCGGCAGGTAATCGCCCTCTTTACGCGTTACTGGTTGTTGCTCCTCCGGGTAATCTTCGGCAAAACCGCAGCCCAGAGTGTTCACTAATGGCAGATCCAGCCCATCGAGCCAGATAACCGGTTCGTCGCCAGGGTTACCGTGATCGTGCCAGCGCCACTGCGGGGTCAGGATAAAATCGCCCTCATTCATTGACGTGCGTTCGCCATCAACGGCGGTGAATGCCCCTTTACCTTCAACAATAAAACGCAGCGCCGACTGGTTATGGCGATGACTCGGTGCCACTTCGCCCGGCATGATCAGTTGCAAACCGGCATATAAAGTCGCGGTGATGGAAGACTGCCCGCGCAGCGCCGGGTTTTCCAGCACCAGCACGCGGCGCACGGCTTCTTTCGCGCCAATCAGGCTGCCGCTCTCCAGCAGCAACGGGCGGATCTCCTGATAATTCCAGTACGCTGGCGCACAGTTAGCGTTGGGCGTTTTTGGCACCAGATGGTGCAGTGACTCCCACAGCGGGGTCAGGTTTTGCCCGGAAATATGCTGATAAAATTGCTCGCGGCTATTTTGATTGTTATCAGTCATTGGGATGCTCCTTATTCGTTCACAACACCTGCGTGAGGCAGTGAGTCAGGGACAGAGGTCGACTGGCGAACCACGGTGATCAGCTGGGTTAACATCACCGCACTGATCGCCGCGGGCACAGCGATAATGAAAAACAGGGTGTCGAAAGAGAAATTCATCGCCATCATAACGCCGCCAGACAGCGAGCCAACAATCGCGCCGCAGCGGCCCACGGCGTTTGACCAGCTCACGCCCGTGGCGCGACTTTGTGTTGGATAAAGTGTTGCGGTCAGCGCATTCAGCCCCACCTGCGATCCGCTGATGCCAATGCCGGTGCCGAAAATCGCCAGCGCCATTAGCCATAATCCGTCCTGGCTTAAGCCAATCATCACGATGCATACAGCGCCTATGGCATAGCTCAGCGCCAGTACGCGGAAAGGATTGAACTTATCCATCAGCACGCCCAGCGCCAGCGCGCCCAACGTACCGCCAATCTGGAACGCGGCGGTAACCCAGGAGGCATGTTGCAGGTCGATGCCGCGATGGTTGAGCAGCGTTGGCATCCAGCTTGAGAGCAGGTAAATAATCAGCAAGCTCATAAAGAACACCACCCACAGCATCAACGTGATGGGTAACTGACGCCCCATAAACAGTTGACGAATGCTGCCTTTTGTAACGGAGGCTGATTCAATGAGATAAAAGTGGGTATCGACATAACGCTCGCGGGTGATGGCGCTGACGGTTTTCGCAATCACCGCCTGGGGTAGCTGGCGGCGCACCTGCCAGCGTGGCGATTCCGGCAGAACCACCAGCAGTGCAACAAACAGCATCAGCGGTAATACGCCACCCAACACCAGGATCCCGTGCCAGCCAATCACCGGCACCAGCTGCGCGCTGACAATCCCGCCAAACGCCGAACCCAGGGTAAAGCCGCAAAACATCAGCGTCACCAGCGCGCCGCGGCGGCGGGCAGGCAGATATTCCGAGGTCATGGTAATTGTATTTGGCATCGCGCCACCCAGCCCAAGGCCGGTGAGGAAACGCAGGAATACCAGCGTTTGCAGATCCGGTGAGAAAGCCGAGGCGAGGCTTAACGCGCCAAACAAAAAGACGCACAGCTCAATCACCCGTTTGCGGCCAAAGCGATCGGACAACGGACCACAAAGCAGTGCGCCTGCGGTTAACCCCAGCAGACCCGCGCCAAAAAGCGGGGCGAGATCGCCTGCGGTGAGTTGCCAGTGAGTGCGAATATCAGGGGCGATAAAGCCGATAGCCGCGGTGTCAAAACCATCGAGCATTACCACCAGAAAACAGCAGATGATAACGCGCCACTGCATCTTGCCGACCGGAGCAGCATCGATCAGTGCTTGTAAATCACGTCGTTGAGTCATAGTAAATGCCTCAGTGCAGGTAAGGTAGATGTTTCATTTGTTTTATGTATGTTGCGATATTGTGATTAAAGAGATGAAATGTACAATGGCATTTCGGACAGAGAGATAACCTGGAGGTTATGGCAAATGGCAAACTGGGCGCAGAAACTAAAGCTTCATCACCTGCAAATGCTGGTGGCGCTGGGTGAACAGGGCAATCTGACCCATGTCGCGCGGATGATGAATATCACCCAGCCTGCGCTGTCGAAATGGTTGTCACAACTCGAAGATGAGATCGGCCTCACACTCTTTGAGCGGCACAGCAAAGGACTTCGTCCTACTGAAGGCGGCAAATTGTTATTGCAACATGCCCAACGGTTAATCAATGACATGGAGCGCTCGCAACATGAACTGGCCCGTTTTAAACAAGGTGGACTGGTCGGCAGTCTGAAAATTGGCTGTTCTCCCGTCGCCACTGACTGCGTATCCCAGGCGATTTTGCATTTGCTCAAGGAGATGCCAACTCTACACCTGAATATCGAAGAGAAGGTGATGACCCCATTGCTGCAAGATCTGTTGGCAGGTTCTGTCGATGTGGTGGTTGGGCGAATTGGCGGTCGCGCGTTGCAGCTGCCGCTGAATTATCGCGTGCTCTACACCGAGCCGGTGTGTTTTGTCGCCCGTCCTGAGCATCCACTGGCGAAATACGCCACCCTCAGCTGGAATGATCTTGCTAACTGGCGGTGGATAGTCTGGCCGACAGGTACCCCCATCCGCATCAGCATTGATAATGCGCTGGTAGACCACGGCGTGATGCTGCCAGAAAACACGATTGAGTCGGCGTCGATGAACGTCAGTACCAACCTGTTACAAAGCAGCGATATGATCTCTATTTTGTCATTACGCCTGGCGCAACGTTATGCCAGCCAGGGACAACTGGTGATTCTCAACCTGCCAAAGATAGAACAGAAAGGCAGCGTCGGTGTGTTCTGGCGCAATAACGAAACGCCTTCTTATGCTTTAAGTCAGTTTCTGCACTTTTTACAGCAGAATTAGTGTGCTGAACTGGGCGCTCGCCCGAGGTTACGTCCCTAAAATTCAACTATGCTGAGATTTCTTAATGTGATCGGTAGCACGTTTTACGAATTAATTGTATGATGAATCCATCTCATCTGGGGTGTTGATTATGAGTAAGACACTGAACATTATCTGGCAATATTTACGTGCTTTTGTCCTGATTTATGCCTGCCTGTATGCAGGCATTTTCATTGCTTCCCTGCTACCGGTAACCATTCCGGGCAGCATCATCGGGATGCTGATCCTGTTTGTCCTGCTGGCCTTGCAAATTCTTCCGGCGAAATGGGTCAATCCGGGGTGCTACGTACTGATTCGCTATATGGCGCTATTGTTTGTGCCGATTGGTGTAGGCGTCATGCAATATTTTGATTTGCTCCGCGCACAGTTTGGTCCGGTAGTGGTTTCCTGTGCAGTCAGTACGCTGGTGGTTTTTCTGGTGGTGAGCTGGAGTTCACAACTGGTGCACGGTGAACGTAAAGTCGTAGGTCAGAAAGGATCAGAAGAATGATGGCGAATATCTGGTGGTCATTACCGCTGACGTTGATTGTCTTTTTTGCCGCCCGCAAACTGGCGGCACGGTATAAGTTTCCCCTGCTTAACCCGTTGCTGGTAGCAATGGTGGTGATCATTCCTTTTTTAATGCTGACCGGCATCTCTTACGACAGCTACTTTAAAGGTAGCGAAGTGCTAAACGATCTGCTTCAACCGGCGGTTGTCGCACTGGCCTATCCTTTATATGAGCAGCTGCACCAGATCCGCGCGCGCTGGAAATCGATCATCACCATCTGTTTTATCGGCAGCGTGGTTGCGATGGTGACGGGGACTTCTGTGGCATTGTTGATGGGCGCTTCACCGGAAATCGCCGCGTCAATCCTGCCGAAATCAGTCACCACGCCTATTGCAATGGCGGTTGGCGGCAGTATTGGCGGTATTCCGGCAATCAGCGCAGTTTGCGTGATTTTCGTCGGCATCCTCGGCGCTGTGTTTGGCCATACATTGCTTAATGCGATGCGTATTCGTACCAAAGCTGCGCGCGGTCTGGCAATGGGCACAGCCTCGCACGCCCTCGGTACGGCGCGCTGCGCCGAGCTGGATTATCAGGAAGGTGCATTTAGTTCGCTGGCGCTGGTGTTATGCGGGATTATTACTTCGCTGATCGCACCGTTCCTTTTCCCGATTATTCTGGCAGTAATGGGCTAAAATTTGCGATGCGTCGCGCATTTTTGATGTAAGTTTCACGCGTTGCATAATTAATGAGATTCAGATCACATATAAAGCCATAACGGGTTCGTAAACTGTTATCCCATTACATGATTATGAGGCAACGCCATGCATCCACGTTTTCAAACCGCTTTTGCCCAACTTGCGGATAACTTGCAATCTGCACTGGAACCTATTCTGGCAGACAAGTACTTCCCCGCTTTGTTGACCGGGGAGCAAGTCTCATCGCTGAAGAGCGCAACGGGGCTGGACGAAGACGCGCTGGCATTCGCACTACTTCCGCTGGCGGCAGCCTGTGCGCGTACGCCATTGTCGAATTTTAATGTTGGCGCAATTGCGCGCGGTGTGAGCGGAACCTGGTATTTCGGTGCCAATATGGAATTTATTGGTGCGACAATGCAGCAAACCGTTCATGCCGAACAAAGCGCGATCAGCCACGCCTGGCTGAGTGGTGAAAAAGCGCTTGCAGCGATCACCGTTAACTACACGCCTTGTGGTCACTGCCGTCAGTTTATGAATGAACTGAACAGCGGTCTGGATCTGCGTATTCATCTTCCGGGACGCGAGGCACACGCGCTGCGTGACTATCTACCGGATGCCTTTGGGCCGAAAGATCTGGAGATTAAAACGCTGCTGATGGACGAGCAGGATCACGGCTATGCGCTGACTGGTGATGCGCTTTCTCAGGCGGCGATTGCGGCGGCAAACCGTTCGCACATGCCTTACAGTAAGTCGCCAAGCGGTGTCGCGCTGGAATGTAAAGACGGTCGTATTTTCAGCGGCAGCTACGCTGAAAACGCCGCATTCAACCCGACTCTGCCGCCGTTGCAGGGGGCGTTAATTCTGTTGAATCTCAAGGGTTATGATTACCCGGATATCCAGCGCGCGGTTCTGGCAGAAAAAGCCGATGCGCCGTTGATTCAGTGGGATGCCACCTCCGCAACGCTGAAAGCTCTCGGCTGTCACAATATCGACCGCGTGCTTCTCGCTTAAGCCTGGTGCCGGATGCGGCGTGAACGCCTTGTCCGGCTTGCCAGCCCTTTCCTGGTGTCGAAAATCCCGGCAAACAGTTTGCCGTTTCTTGCGCAAAACCAGCGGGTAAAGTAGCCTGATGGAAATTTTCCTTAGATCGAGTCTCCTGCATGTTAAAGCGCGTGTTCCTCAGCCTGTTAGTCCTGATCGGCTTGCTGCTGTTGACTGTGCTCGGCCTCGATCGCTGGATGAGCTGGAAAACCGCGCCTTATATCTACGACGAATTGCAGGATCTCCCCTACCGCCAGGTCGGTGTGGTGCTCGGCACAGCAAAATATTATCGGACTGGCGTAATTAATCAGTATTATCGCTACCGCATTCAAGGAGCGATTAATGCCTATAACAGCGGTAAGGTAAATTATCTATTACTGAGCGGCGATAACGCATTGCAAAGTTATAATGAGCCGATGACCATGCGCAAAGATTTAATCGCAGCCGGTGTCGACCCATCAGATATTGTTCTCGATTACGCAGGCTTTCGTACGCTGGATTCCATCGTACGTACACGCAAAGTTTTCGATACTAATGATTTCATTATTATCACCCAACGTTTCCACTGTGAGCGGGCATTATTTATTGCGCTGCATATGGGGATTCAGGCTCAGTGTTATGCCGTACCGTCACCGAAAGATATGCTGTCAGTACGTATTCGCGAATTTGCCGCCCGTTTCGGTGCGCTGGCTGACCTTTATATTTTTAAACGTGAACCGCGTTTTTTAGGGCCGCTGGTCCCTATTCCGGCTATGCACCAGGTGCCGGAAGATGCGCAGGGGTATCCCGCCGTCACACCCGAACAGTTACTTGAATTACAAAAGAAACAAGGAAAGTAGTTATGGATGTACAGCAGTTTTTTGTCGTTGCCGTTTTTTTCCTTATCCCGATATTTTGTTTCCGCGAAGCATGGAAAGGCTGGCGCGCAGGCGCGATTGATAAACGGGTTAAAAATGCACCGGAACCGGTGTATGTCTGGCGAGCGAAAAATCCCGGACTCTTCTTCGCTTATATGGTGGCATATATCGGCTTCGGAATTTTATCTATCGGCATGATTGTTTATCTTATTTTCTATCGTTAATATTTTCCCTTTTCTGTTAATTATTGAGAATAATTATTACTTCACTCAATAAGCTGCGGATATCACATTCTGAACCGCAGCTATTTGTGAATCCTTTCACAGTTTAAATTTCCCCACGCGCATAGCCTTAATATCAGCACGCAATATTTATACTCTAAATAATTCGAGTTGCAGGAAGGCGACAAGTGAGTGAGTCCCCAGGAGCTTACATAAGTAAGTGACTGGGGTGAGCGAACGCAGACGCAGCACATGCAACTTGAAGTATGACGAGTATATTTAGCGTTCGCCTTAATTACTCATAGCATTAAGGAAGATCACATGCCGCAACAAAATTATCTGGATGAACTCACTCCGGCTTTTACACCGTTACTGGCGATTAAAGAAGCCTCTCGCTGTTTATTATGCCATGACGCCCCCTGTAGTCAGGCTTGCCCGGCACAGACCGATCCGGGGAAATTTATTCGCTCAATCTACTTTCGTAATTTTAAAGGCGCTGCCGAGACAATTCGTGAAAATAATGCCCTCGGTGCCGTTTGTGCCAGAGTGTGCCCGACGGAGAAATTATGCCAAAGCGGTTGTACCCGTGCCGGTGTTGATACTCCCATTGATATCGGTCGCTTACAGCGTTTTGTTACTGATTTTGAACAACAAACTGGGATGGAAATTTATCAACCCGGTACTAAAACGCTCGGCAAAGTCGCCATTATTGGCGCGGGTCCTGCCGGATTGCAGGCCAGTGTGACACTGACAAACCAGGGTTATGACGTTACGATCTATGAGAAAGAAGCACAAGCCGGTGGCTGGTTGCGTAACGGCATTCCGCAATTCCGGTTACCGCAATCAGTACTGGATGCAGAAATCGCCCGTATTGAAAAAATGGGCGTGACCATTAAGTGCAATAAAGAAATCGGTAAAACACTCACCCTGGAGCAGCTGAAAGCGGAAAACCGCGCGGTACTGGTCACTGTGGGGTTATCGAGCGGTTCGGGGCTACCACTGTTTGAGCATAGCGACGTTGAGATTGCCGTCGACTTCTTGCAACGTGCACGACAGGCGCAAGGCGATATCAGCATTCCACAAAGCGCATTAATTATCGGCGGCGGTGATGTCGCGATGGACGTAGCCAGCACGCTGAAAGTTCTCGGCTGTCAGGCAGTAACTTGCGTAGCGCGTGAAGAGTTAGATGAGTTTCCGGCAAGCGAAAAAGAGTTTGCCAGCGCCCGGGAGCTGGGCGTTTCGATCATTGATGGATTCACGCCAGTAGCCGTGGAAGGCAATAAAGTCACGTTTAAGCATGTACGGTTACCGGGCGAACTGACGATGGCGGCAGATAAAATTATTCTCGCCGTCGGTCAGCATGCCAGACTGGATGCCTTTGCGGAGTTAGAGCCGCAGCGTAACACCATCAATACACAAAATTACCAGACCCGCGATCCGCAAGTCTTTGCTGCTGGCGATATTGTTGAGGGTGACAAAACCGTGGTCTATGCAGTGAAAACCGGGAAAGAAGCCGCCGGGGCGATTCATCATTATTTAGAGGGAGCTTGCTCATGTTAACGAAAGATCTTTCTATTACCTTTTGCGGCGTGAAGTTTCCCAACCCGTTCTGCCTCTCTTCTTCGCCGGTAGGCAACTGCTATGAGATGTGTGCCAAAGCCTACGACACAGGCTGGGGTGGCGTGGTGTTTAAAACGATCGGTTTTTTTATCGCCAACGAAGTCTCGCCGCGTTTTGATCATCTGGTGAAAGAAGATACCGGTTTTATCGGCTTCAAAAATATGGAGCAGATTGCTGAACATCCGTTGGAAGATAATCTGGCCGCACTGCGTCGGCTGAAAGAAGATTACCCGGACAAAGTATTGATCGCTTCAATCATGGGCGAAAATGAGCAGCAATGGGAAGAGCTGGCGCGTCTGGTGCAAGAAGCTGGCGCGGATATGATCGAGTGTAACTTCTCCTGTCCGCAAATGACTTCTCATGCGATGGGTAGCGATGTCGGGCAAAGCCCGGAGCTGGTAGAAAAATATTGTCGGGCAGTAAAACGTGGTTCCACGCTGCCAATGCTGGCGAAGATGACGCCGAATATCGGTGATATGTGCGAAGTGGCGCTGGCGGCAAAACGCGGCGGTGCAGATGGCATTGCGGCGATTAACACCGTTAAATCCATCACCAATATCGATCTTAATCAGAAAATCGGTATGCCGATCGTTAACGGTAAATCGAGTATTTCCGGATATTCCGGTAAAGCGGTAAAACCGATCGCCCTGCGCTTTATTCAGCAAATGCGCACCCATCCAGAGCTGCGCGATTTCCCAATCAGCGGTATCGGCGGTATTGAAACCTGGGAAGATGCGGCAGAGTTTTTATTGCTCGGTGCAGCGACGTTGCAGGTGACCACCGGCATTATGCAGTACGGGTATCGGATAGTGGAAGATATGGCGAGCGGGTTGTCGCATTATCTCGCCTATCAGGGATTTGATTCGTTGCAGGATATGGTAGGTCTGGCGAATAACAATATTGTCCCGGCGGAAGATTTAGACCGCAGTTATATTGTCTATCCCCATATCAATCTCGATAAATGTGTTGGCTGTGGACGCTGTTATATTTCCTGTTACGACGGCGGTCACCAGGCGATGGAATGGAGCGAGAAAACCCGTACACCGCATTGTAATACCGAGAAATGTGTTGGTTGCCTGCTTTGTGGTCACGTCTGCCCGGTGGGTTGTATTGATCTCGGAGAAGTGAAGTTTAAGAAGGGAGAGAAAGAACACCCGGTAACGTTGTAAAACCAGAGACGCATCCGGCATTTGGCACCGATTGCCGGATGCGGCGCATCCGGCAATACCCACATTCACATCATTTCTTACGCGCGTATTTCAGTGAATCCAGCGCCACGGCGAAGATAATAATCGCCCCTTTGATGATGTACTGCCAGTATGGGTTTACGCCGATGTACGTCAGGCCATAGTTGATGACGGTAAAAATAATCACCCCGGTCACCACGCCAATCACCGTCCCTACACCACCGCTGAACGATACACCACCCACCACACATGCCGCGATAGCATCCAACTCATACATAAAGCCGAGGTTGTTGGTGGCAGAGCCGATACGTCCGGCTTCTAACATCCCGCCGAAGGCATAGAACACACCAGACAACGCGTAGATCATCAGCAGGTTCAGGCCGACGTTGACACCAGATACTTTCGCCGCTTCCGGGTTACCGCCAATGGCAAAAATGTTCTTACCGAAGCGGGTTTTGTTCCACAACACCCAGACGAACGCCACCGCAATCAACGCGTAGAAGGTGATGTAAGAGAGACGGAAACTCCCCAGCGCGACAAAGCCCTGAGCAAAGGTAGAGAAGCCACTGTCGAAACCAGAAATCGGCGACGCCCCGACAAAGTCGTAATAGAGCGAGTTGATGCCATAGACGATGATCATCGTGCCGAGCGTGGTAATGAACGGCGTCACGTTGAGATAGGCGATAATCAGACCGTTGATCAAACCGATCACCGCACCAATGGCACAGACAATCAGAATAACCAGCGCAATCGGCATCGTCGCCATTTCCGGGAACACTTTGTTAGCGTTATCCATGGACTGCAATAACGTCGCTGCCACCACTGCCGCCAGCCCCACCTGGCGACCTGCAGAAAGGTCGGTCCCCTGGGTGACAATTAACCCTGCCACACCGAGCGCGATAATAATACGCACCGATGACTGGGTGAGAATATTACTTAAGTTCAATAGACTTAAAAATGTTGGGTCCTGGAAAATAATAATTGCCAGCAAAACTAAAAGAACGACGTAAATACCGCCCTCTTTCAGGTAAGTAAGAAAACTTTTCTTATTTAATGCACTCATGGGAAGCCCCTAATCTTAAAGGTGCAAAGACGCAAGACGCAGAATTTCGTTTTGCGTTGTTGTTTTTGTATCGACAATTCCGGAAACGAGACCATTGCTCATGACCAGAATACGGTCTGTTATCCCTAACAACTCAGGCATTTCAGAGGAGATAATAATAATCCCTTTGCCTTTCTTCGCCAGTTCGGCAATTAACTGATAGATCTCAAACTTCGCTCCGACATCAATACCGCGCGTCGGTTCATCGAGCATTAATATTTCTGGTTGCGTTAACAGCCAGCGACCAATAATCACCTTTTGCTGATTACCGCCGGAGAGCGAACCAATTTGCGTCCGATGCCCCGGTGTTTTTACCCGCATCGAATCAATCACCCACTGGGTATCGCTTTTCATCCGCGAGTTATCCAGTAAACCAACTTTATTTTTGTAGTTGCGAATATTGGAAATTAACGAGTTAAAACCGATATCCAGATAGGCATAAATTCCCGTTGAGCGGCGCTCTTCAGTTACCAGTGCAAATCCGTGGTTTATGGCTTCGTTGGCATTATGGTTATTGATCTTTTTGCCGTGCAACGTAATGGTGCCAGCCGATTTCTCGCGAATACCAAATAACGTCTCAACAATATCGGTACGTTTCGCCCCCACCAGACCGGCAATACCGAGGATCTCCCCTTTATGCAGATCAAACGAGACATCGCGAATCGACGGCTGGCGCAGCGACGTCAGGTTACGCACTTCAAGAATCACTTCGCCCGGCTTGTTTTCTTTGTCAGGGAAACGCTGGTTAAGAGAACGCCCAACCATCATGGCGATGATCTTGTCCATCGTCAGTCCTGCCAGCGGTTCAGTGGCGATCCACTGACCGTCGCGCAATACGGTAACTTCATCACATAACTGGAAGATTTCTTCCATTTTATGTGAGATATAAACAATACCGCAGCCGCGCTCTTTTAATTTACGAATAATAGTGAACAGATGATTGACCTCTTTTTCGGTTAACGAAGAAGTCGGTTCATCCATAATCACAATTTTCGCGTTATAGGAAAACGCTTTGGCGATTTCGATCATCTGCATTTGCGAAACGGATAATGTGCCGACGCGCGCACGCGGATCGATATCAATATCCAGTTCATCAAAAATCGCTTTGGTTTCGCGGTACATTTTGTCCTGATCGACAAACATGCCTTTGGTGGGATATCGCCCCAGCCACATGTTATCCATCACCGAACGTTGTAATACCAGGTTTAACTCCTGGTGTACCATCGAAATACCATTTTCCAGCGCTTCTTTGGCAGAATGGAAATCGATCTCTTTACCCTGGAATAAAATGGTGCCGGAGTCTTTTTGATAAATACCAAACAGGCATTTTAATAATGTTGATTTTCCTGCGCCGTTTTCCCCCATTAATGCATGGATAGAATGTGGCCGGACTTTTAAATTAACGTTATCAAGTGCCTTAACACCAGGAAAAGACTTGTTGATACCGCTCATTTCCAACAAGTATTCTCCGGAAGACGGAGTCGTTGAGCTGACCATATAATTTTACCTTGTTGGCCATACAATAAGGGCGCAGCAAACGACTGCGCCCAATCAGTCTTATTTCTTGCTGAATTCAGCCAGGTTGTCTTTATCTACGCCAACATAAGGTACGCGGACCACTTTGTTGTCGATTTTCCAGTTGGTGCCATCAGTCGCACCTTTACCATCGGCCAAGTTTTTCGCCAGATCAAAGGTCGCTTTCGCCTGGTTGTTAGCATCGTTCAGTACGGTGCCCGCCAGTGCACCGGATTTCACCAGCGCCAGCGCTTCTGGCAGCGCATCGACGCCAAACACCGGAATGCTGGACTTGTTGTGTGCTTTCAGTGCTTCTACCGCGCCCATTGCCATCGCATCGTTGTTGGCGATAACCACTTCGATTTTGTTGGCGTTCGGGCCAGACAGCCAGGCGTCCATCTTATCTTTCGCCTGAGCGGTATCCCACATAGCGGTATCTAACTGTAACTGTTCAGTTTTGATGCCTTTGTCGTTCAATTCTTTAATCACGTAAGTGGTACGTGCTTCTGCATCCGGATGGCCCGGCTCACCTTTCAGCAGTACGAACTGAATCTGACCGTCTTTGTTCAGATCCCAACCCTGATTCGCCGCCCAGTGTTTAGCAATCAAATCGCCCTGAATAATGCCGGACTCTTTGGAGTCAGTGCCAACGTAGTAGGCTTTGTCGTAGCTATCCAGCGCCTTACGAGACGGTTCTTTGTTGAAGAAAACCACCGGCACGTTTTGCCCACGCGCTTTCTCAATCACCGTACCCGCAGCTGCCGGGTCAACCAGGTTGATTGCCAGTGCCTTCACCCCTTTCGCCAGCAATACGTCGATCTGATCGTTCTGCTTGGACTGGTCATTCTGAGAATCATTCATCAGCAGCTGAACATCTGGCGCGGCTTTCGCATCTTGCTCAATAGCCTTGCGCACCACAGACATAAAGTTATCGTCGTACTTATAGATTGTTACACCAATGCGAGTATCAGCAGCGTGTGCAGCGGCACCGAATAACATGCTGGCCATCACAGCAGACAGGGTTAACACCTTCTTATTCATGGTATCTCCGGTTTTTCTTATGCAGGGTAGTGCTTGAGATAAATGCTCGGCGGGGCAGTAGAGTTAATGAAGTGTTACTGAACGCCGAAGCTCACTTTTTAAAATTCGTTCTTCCATGCCCGGTAACGCTCCAGAAAACGGCTTTAATTGTTGTTATGACGCTATTACCTCGGTGAAAGTGATTATTCACTGTTACATACGGGTTACAACGTTAAAACGGTGCAATCATAGCTATCACATTGTTAAGATACTGTGAAATCACTCACAGATTGAAAGCGGTTACATCGCCAGATTTGTTGAGTTAGTGATCGCCGCCGCATTCTGGCGCGTTGCGACAGAATGGCGACGCACTAACGTCGGCATAAAACAGTGGCTGGCACGCGGATCAATATTGCCTGCTGCCCCCTGCAAGGCCAGTTCGGTGGCTAATTTAGCCATTGAAGCAATGGGATAACGCACGGTCGTTAATTGCGGGTCGGTGTAACGGGCGATGGGAATATCATCGAAACCGATGATGGAGAGATGTAACGGAATCGCAATGCCATTATCTTTTAATGCTGTCAGTGCGCCAGCGGCCATATTGTCGTTATAAGCAAATACAGCGGTTAGTTGTAGGTTGCGCCCCAGCAGTTCAACCATCGCCGCCTCACCGCCCGGCATGTCCGGCGTGCCAGTGCCAATCCAGCTTTCCGGCGGAATAATATCCTGCTCTTTCAACGCACTCATCCAGCCTGCTTTACGCATGGCGTCATCTTCAATGCCGTGGCTGGAAGAAAGATAACCAATACGTTGATGACCGTTATTCAGCAACATGCGCGTCGCCATTCGGGCACCGCTGAGATTATCCAGGCAAACGCAACGATGGGCGTACCCCGGCACAACGCGGTTGATTAACACCATACCGGGAATGTTATCCATAAATTGTGCCAGTTCATCGTCACTCAATGCTTTTGAGTGAACAATCAACGCATTACAACGCTGGCGAATTAACACCTCAATGGCGTGACGCTCTTTTTCCGCTTCATGATAGCTATTGCCGATTAGCACGTATTTCTGATGCTGCTGGGCGACCAGATCCACCGCTTTTACCAGCGCGCCGAAAAACGCATCAGAAACGTCCATCACCACCACGCCAATGGTATCGCTAACCTGAGTTGCCAGCGCCTGGGCATTGGCGTTTGGCCGATAATCCAGCTCACTCACAGCTTTCATTACTGCTTCACGCGTGTCGGCACTGACCAGCGTGCTGTTATTGAGCACCCGGGAAACCGTTGCCACAGAGACGCCAGCCTGACGCGCTACATCACGAATGGTGATCATATTCACTACCTGTTATGAGATTGCAGTAAATGACTGCTTGCTGGCGGCTATTTTGTCAGCACTGAATACAGGACTTCGTGAATCGAGTCACAGCAATGGAAACGGTTACAGCCGTTTTGTTAACGAATGTGATCCAGATCGTTATCTTGATGTTTTAGATATTGTCGGTCCGGCAGCACGCAAAGTTAACTGACGCCAGAGCCATTCCACCGGCCCCTGGCGGAAGTAACGCAGCCAGATAACAGAGAAGAAGATATTCGCCAGCCATACCGGAATAACAAACGCCAGCAGCTCCAGACGGTCAAACTGCATAAACAAACCGAGGTGGTAAAAAAGCGTAGTACAAATCAGCGTTTGCAATAGATAGTTGGTCAGCGCCATCCGTCCGACGCAGGCGATCGCAAGCACCAGCTTAAAGCGGCTCAATTGCGGCCAGAAGCCATAAAACAGCGACGCATAGCCAATCGCCTGAAACGGCGCACTCAGTTCCCGCGGCATCTGAAGTAAAAAGGCGCACCAGCGATAGGCCCAGTCCAGTCGCCATTGCAGGGCGATGGCAGGAAGGTTAATGATCACTCCAATCGCCACCAGCACAAAACCAGTACGACGATAGTGACGTAAGCTGAACTGCCCTTTCAGCCAGCCGCTGCGCATCAGCGCCGCACCAATGAGCATCATCCCTGCCAGTTGCCAGCCATACTGTGCGCCCAGTGCCAGTAAACTGTTTCCAACACCATCGGCACGATTACCGATCGCTTCAACGCCGCCGTGAAGCTTCCAGTATTTTTCATACAAAATAGCCGATGCATCAGGTGTCCAGGCGCGGCTGGTCTGGCTATCGGAAATCAACCCCAATAACAGCAAAACGCCAAGCCCCACCAGATAAAGCATGACGCCTGTATTAAACAGGCTTTTTACCGATGGCGCATCGCGCACCAGCCGCCAGCAAATTAAGCCCACCAGCCCGTAAGCCAGCAGAATATCGCCGTCCCAGAACAATAAACCGTGAATAAAGCCCAGCAAGACTAACAGCGTTAACCGCGACTGGATCCAGCGTCTGCCACGGGGCAGCAACATTTGCAGGCCCGCACCAAACAGCAGCGCAAAAAGCGTGAGGAATTTCACCTGGCCGATGAGATCGAGAAATGCCCAGGTCCATGCATCCTGCGGCGTAATAGCGCCGTACCAGGCGGGATTGAGATAAGCCGCCTTTGGTAGCCCAAAGGCGCTGATGTTTAATAGCAGGATCCCCAGAATGGCGACGCCGCGAACAAAATCGAGCGTGACGTTGCGCTCCATGGTTCCTGCCTTTTAATCAGTTGTGATGACGCACAGCGCGCAGAAATTCGTGGCGCGTATTCTGACTGGATTTGAACAATCCACCAAGAGAGGTCGTTGTTGTGGCACTGGTTGCGTCGCGGATGCCACGCGCTTTCACGCAGTAATGCACCGCGTCGATAGAGACAGCCACGTTATTGGTGCCCAGCAGCGTTTGTAGCGCAATGAGAATTTGCTGGGTCAGACGTTCCTGTACCTGTGGGCGCTGGGCAAAGAACTGCACGATACGGTTAATTTTTGACAGGCCGATCACCGAATCTTTCGGGATATAAGCCACCGTCGCTTTGCCATCGATGGTAACAAAATGGTGTTCACAGGTACTGGTCAGAGTGATATCGCGCACGGTGACCATTTCATCGACCTTCATTTTGTTTTCAATGAGGGTGATTTTCGGGAAATTGGCGTAATCCAGACCGGAGAAAATTTCATCGACATACATTTTAGCGATGCGATGCGGCGTTTCCATCAAACTGTCATCAGCCAGGTCGAGATTCAGCAGCTGCATGATTTCGGTCATATGACCAGCAATAAGGCTTTTGCGCGTTTCGTTATCCATTTCATGCACGGGCGGGCGCAGCGGTGTTTCCAGTCCTCGCGCAACTAACGCTTCATGAACCAGGGCCGCTTCTTTACTGAGTGATGGCATTTATGATTTCTCCTGCAGGTGTGACGCCTCCGCCCTGCGTGGGGGCAAAGTTATTAAGCTGATTTACAGCCTGATTATTGTGCGTGAGGCGGCGCACATAATCCAGTATTCACAGCGATAATTATTGTAATTGCCGCTGCCTTTCATCAGCAGATGTTAAAACATCGTTATGCAAATACGGAAGTGAAAGTTACTCACAGCACATTGAATAAACGGTATGATGAAGAAATTGCAAACAACACAACAAGGAGCCACGCATGGAAATGCTCGAAGAGCACCGCTGTTTTGAAGGCTGGCAGCAACGCTGGCGACACGACTCCAGTACCTTAAACTGCCCGATGACGTTCAGTATCTTTCTCCCCCCCCTGTGACCTTAGATACCTCTGCTGCTAATTCTGTGGTGTCACCACTCCCGCCACCAGTGCTGTACTGGCTTTCCGGATTAACCTGCAATGACGAGAACTTCACCATCAAGGCGGGTGCCCAGCGCGTGGCGGCAGAACTGGGGATTGTACTGGTGATGCCAGACACCAGCCCGCGCGGCGAACAGGTTGCCAACGATGATGGCTACGATTTAGGCCAGGGCGCAGGCTTTTATCTTAATGCCACGCAACCGCCGTGGGCGACGCATTACCGGATGTATGATTATCTGCGCGATGAATTACCGACGCTGATTCAGTCGCAATTTAATGTCAGCGACCGCTGCGCTATTAGCGGTCATTCAATGGGTGGTCACGGTGCATTGATTATGGCGCTGAAAAACCCGGGCAAATACACCAGCGTTTCCGCCTTTGCGCCGATTGTGAATCCGTGCAGCATCCCGTGGGGAATCAAAGCGTTTAGCACCTATTTAGGTGAGGACAAAAATGCATGGCTGGAATGGGACAGTTGCGCGCTGATGTATGCCAGTAACGCGCAGGATGCGATCCCGACGCTTATCGATCAGGGTGATAATGATCAGTTTCTTGCCGACCAGCTGCAACCCGCAGTGCTGGCAGAAGCCGCGCGCCAGAAAGCGTGGCCGATGACGCTGCGTATTCAGCCGGGATATGATCACAGTTACTACTTCATCGCCTCTTTTATAGAGGATCACCTGCGCTTCCATGCGCAGTATTTACTGAAGTGAAAGTCCGCCCGGTTCGCCGGGCATCTTCTCATCAGAAGCGATAATCCACTGCCATAAAGTAACGACGTCCGTCTTCGTTATAGCTGTAGTCGTCACGACTGAGATCCTTGTCGCCAAGGTTCAGCACGCCTGCGCGCAGTTTGACGTCTTTAGTCACCTGCCAGGCCGCACCGGTATTCCAGATGGTATAACCGCCCGGTGTTTTAGCCGTCGCGCTGTCGGCGCGTTTCTGCCCGGTATAGTGACCAGAAACATAGAATGACCAGTCTTCCAGCGCCAGCGGTTTCCAGTCCAGCGTACCGTTAGCAGTATGGAACGGCAGATCGGATAAAGGTTTGTTTTCGCCGTTGCTGACATCACGACCATCGTTGTAGGTGTAGTTGATCGACAGTTTCCATTCATCGTTGAACGGAATTTTCAGTTCGGTTTCCACGCCCTGAATACGTGCTTTGTTAACGTTGTAGTAGCTAAATACCGGCACACCGTTCGCTGTAAAACCAACAAAGTTTTGGTAGCCCGGTGCAGCGTTGACGTCAGACGTACGGCTGATGCTGATACGATCTTTCACATCGTTACGGAAAACGGTCACGCTGGATTCAACCCCTTCCAGCCAGCCTTCTTCACCCATGTAGTAAAGCCCCAGCTCCCAACTTTCGCTGGTTTCTGGTTTCAGATCCGGGCTACCCACAATCTTACATGCGCCACGGCAGGAATTGCTCGTCCAGTCAGGGCTAAGTTGCAACAGAGAAGGTGCTTTAAATGCCGTCGCCCAGCCCCCTTTCACCGTTACGGTGTCGGTGGCGTTATAAACCAGGTAGGCTCGCGGACTCCAGTGTTCACCGTAGGTTTCATGATCGTCCATACGTACGCCGGTCGTCAGCGCCAGCGGCTCGAAGATCCGCCATTCATCTTCAACAAATAGCGCGTACTGGCTGGCAGACGTTTTGGAGCTGGTTCCCCCGGTCAGGTTCACCGCATCGCTAAGTTTGTCGTGACGCCATTCACCGCCAACCGTGAGAAACTGATTAATCGCCGTCAGCGGCAACGTGTATTTGCCGTCGACCGTATTGCTTTCGGAAGTTATCGGGCTGCTGTTGCCAGGGTTTTTGTTCTCGACTTTCTCACCGTAGTATTTCAGTTCGCTGGTGCCGTAATCCCAACGCCCATTATGGCTGACGGAGTAGTTCTGGCGTTCCAGGCGGTTTTTGTCCAGCGAGTCGGAATCACGATCCTGACGGTCGAAACCGTATCCGGCAGTAAAATCGTGATTTTGATTCGGTGTCCAGGCAAATTCGACATTGCCGTCGCGGCTGGAGAATCCTTCAATACGCGGCGTTTCTCCGGTATCGGTGGTCGTTGAGTTTTGCGGGTCATCCTTTTCACGTTTTGCCAGGCTGCCGTAAGCTTTCATTCCCAGCACACCGTCAATTAATGGTCCGCTGGTAAAGAACTGACCGTTATAGGTATCACCGCGATCGCGATGTTCCTGAATGGTGGTATCGACGGTAACGGTACCCGACCATTTCTGACCGATTTTTTTGGTGATGATATTCACTACACCGCCGAGTGCATCGGAGCCGTATAGCGACGACATCGGGCCACGGACCACTTCAATACGTTCGATGGAATCGACCGGGATCCAGTTCAGATCGAAATCATTGTGGCGGAAGACGGCATTGCGGGAGTTAACGCGTTTACCGTCGACGAGAATCAGGGTGTAGCTGCTGTCCAGACCACGAATACTAACGCCCTTACGGTTATCCCCTTCGTTCGTCAGTTGTACGCCAGGCACTTCTTTGAGGACATCCTTCAGATTCTGTACCGGTTTTCGCTGCAGGTCTTCCTGGGTAATGACGCTGATACTGGCAGGTGCATCTTTAAGGTTTTGCTCAACGGAAGATGCAGTGACAACCATCGTTTCGCCATCATCATCGACCGCTAACACAGGCCATGCACAAGAAATAGCGGACAAACACAGCCCGACCCGTACGAAAGGGTTCAACCTAAACATTCCATATCTCCATGAGGTAACTACGAAAATAAAATGGGTTATCGCTCACATCTTCTTCACGTCCCCTTGCGTACGGCAGCATCGCGGTGGACTTATTTGTATGCAGGTGATCATCCCAGAAAGCCAGACCAGCCTCTGATTTGTCAGCCTTTTTTGATTGCGGCGTAACGATAATGCAAACGATAACAATTATCAATCCAAATGTTAAATTTTATATCCGCATGATTTGTCAGGGAAATGGAATTGAAAAAGCCCTCTCGGTTGAGAGGGCTTAGCAAGGAAGGGAGAAAACTTATTTCTTATCGTTCTGCGGGAACTTCATTTCGCTGTAGCGTACAAAGTGAGTTCCTTTAATCAGCTTGTAGCCGAACCAAATAATCAGGAACAGCGGGATACCAATATACGTTGCCGCTACGCCGCCCCAGTCAATGGTATCTTTCAGGAACGCTTCATAGTTCTGGCCCAAAGTGATAATCAGACACAGAATGAATGCGAAGATCGGCCCCAGTGGGAAGAAACCTGAACGGTACGGCAGATCGTTAATGTCGTGTCCCTGCAATACGTAACCGCGACGGAAGCGATAGTGGCTAACGGCAATCCCCAGCCAGGCGATAAAACCGGTCATCCCGGAGGTGTTCAGCAGCCACAGGTATACCGTCTGGTTGCCAAACATGGAGGTCAGGAAGCACAGACCGGCAATCACCGTCGTCGCATACAGCGCATTACGCGGCACGCCACCACGCGACAGTTTAGCGAAAATGCGCGGCGCTTTACCGTCACACGCCAGGGTGTACAGCATACGAGTAGACGCATACATACCGGAGTTACCCGCTGACAGCACCGCCGTCAGAATAACTGCGTTCATCACCGCTGCAGCAGAGAGCAGACCCGCGTGCTGGAACACCAGGGTGAACGGACTGACGCTGATGTCTTTAACATCGTTACGCAGCAGGCTCGGATCGGTGTACGGAATAATCAGGCTGATAATCAGGATCGCGAACACATAGAACAACAGGATTCGCCAGAACACCTGACGTACCGCGCGTGGAATGTTTTTCGCCGGATCTTCGGACTCGCCTGCAGCAATACCGATCAGCTCGGTTCCCTGGAAAGAGAAGCCGACAATCATAGCTACGCTGATCATCACCGCAAAACCACCAGCAAACGGCGCTTCGCCGATTGTCCAGTTGCTCCAGCCCGCAGGCTGCGCGCCTTTGAAGATACCGATAATCATCAGCACGCCAACGATGATAAAGACAATAACTGTCGTGACTTTGATCAGTGAGAACCAGTATTCCGCTTCACCAAAGCCACGAACTGAGATGTAGTTCAGCAGGAAGATAACGCCGAGGAACAGCGCACTCCAGATCCAGCCCGGTGTATCCGGGAACCACCAGCTCATGACCAGCTGCGCAGCAACCAGGTCAACGGCGATAGTCACCGCCCAGTTGTACCAGTAGTTCCAGCCCAGCGCGAAGCCAAAGCCTTCTTCAACATAGTTCTGACCGTAAGTGGCAAACGAACCGGAAACCGGCATATATGCAGCCAGTTCACCGAGACTGGTCATCAGGAAGTAAACCATCAGGCCAATCAACATATACGAGAGCAATGCCCCGCCCGGACCTGCCTGAGAAATCGTTGCGCCAGAGGCAACAAAAAGACCTGTACCGATGGAACCGCCAATGGCAATCATCGTCAGGTGACGCGCCTTTAATTCACGGCGTAAGCCCGGCGCTTCTGTGGTTTTAGTTTCGGAAACCATACAAAAATGCTATCCATCTTAAAAATGAGGCGCGATTGTAGCAGACGATTGGCAATCCTTCCGGCAGAAATGCACGGTTATAAGACACCTTCATGATCGCCCAGGGATTATAAGTAAAGCAGCCAATCTCTTTTCTGGCGAATGCATGCTGCGGGCGCTGCGTCACGAAATCGACACAGCACCAGCATGTTCTTGTACAGCAACTTAACGCGGTACATTCGCGGGATCGCAATAGTCCAGAAAGCGCCGTAGCGCGTTGGAAAGGTGTTTTTGTCGATGATGTATACGCCACAACGTACGCATCAGGCGCGGCAGAGGGACCGCAACTTCACTTAATGTGCCTGCCTGCAATTGATCTTCAATCACCCGTCGCGACAGGCAACTAATTCCCAACCCATGACGCACCGCATGTTTGATTGCCTCGGAGTTACCTAATTCCATCGCCATCTCAAACTTCGGTAAATGTGACAGCAACAGATAATCGACAATCTCCCGCGTGCCGGAGCCGCGTTCACGCAGGATCCACGGCGCAGCGGCCAGCTGTTCTAAGGTGACCGGACCACGAGCCAATGGCGAAGTCGGCGCGGCGAAAACCACCAGCTCGTCTTCCAGCCACGGTTCAGAAATGATTTCAGTGCTGTGGCACGGTCCTTCAATAAAGCCAATATCAACGCGGAAATCCAGCACCGCTTGCATCACGTCCTGGCTGTTCCCAACGCTAAGTTCAATCGGCAACTGCGGATAATCATGGCGATAACGGGCAATGACTGCAGGCAGAATGTAGTTACCGATAGTACTACTGGCATAGATACGAATCGCGCCGTTGTCTTCGCGAAACAGTTGTTCGATTTCAACCGCCTGTTCAAGCAGTGCCAACGCGCGCGGATAGAGCAGCCGCCCGTGTTCATTAACAACCAGTCTTTTCCCCACGCGATCAAACAGTTGCACGCCAAGCTGCCCTTCCAGATCGGTCAAGGCTGCGCTCACTGCTGATTGCGACAACGCCAGCATCACCGACGCCTGGGTGGTTGATCCACTTTTCAATACTTCTGCAAAAACTTCCAACTGCCGGAGGGTGATGTGCATAGTCGCTTACCACTTATAAAGATTAATTATAAATATATAATCAATTTTATTTTTAAACCAGTTAGTCGTAACCTTATGCCCGGTTAAAGGAGAGGGTTATGACGAATATCACCTTACAGAAACAACATCGTACACTGTGGCATTTTATTCCGGGGTTAGCCCTGAGTGCAGTTATCACCGGGGTCGCCCTGTGGGGTGGTTCCATTCCCGCGGTTGCGGGTGCCGGGTTTAGTGCCCTCACCCTCGCAATCTTGTTGGGGATGGTTTTAGGCAACACCATCTATCCGCACATCTGGAAAAGCTGTGACGGTGGTGTGCTGTTTGCCAAGCAATATTTATTACGTCTGGGTATCATTCTTTATGGCTTCCGTCTGACGTTCTCGCAAATTGCCGATGTCGGTATCAGTGGGATCATCATTGACGTGCTGACGCTGTCCAGTACCTTCCTGCTGGCTTGCTTCCTGGGGCAGAAAGTGTTTGGTCTGGATAAGCACACCAGCTGGTTGATCGGTGCCGGTAGCAGTATCTGTGGTGCTGCCGCGGTACTGGCGACTGAGCCGGTAGTGAAAGCGGAAGCCAGTAAAGTAACCGTGGCTGTTGCAACCGTTGTTATCTTCGGGACCGTCGCGATTTTCCTCTACCCGGCGATATATCCGCTGATGTCTCAATGGTTTAGTCCGGAAACTTTCGGTATCTACATTGGTTCTACTGTGCACGAAGTGGCGCAGGTGGTGGCGGCAGGTCATGCCATCAGCCCGGATGCAGAAAACGCAGCAGTTATTTCCAAAATGCTGCGCGTGATGATGCTGGCTCCGTTCCTCATCCTGCTGGCGGCGCGTGTTAAACAGCTGTCTGGGGCGAACAGCGGCGAGAAAAGCAAAATCACTATTCCGTGGTTTGCCATCTTGTTCATCGTCGTTGCCATCTTTAACTCGTTCCACCTGTTACCGCAGAGCGTGGTGAACATGCTGGTAACGCTGGATACCTTCCTGCTGGCAATGGCGATGGCGGCGCTGGGTCTGACCACTCACGTCAGCGCGCTGAAAAAAGCCGGGGCGAAACCTCTGCTGATGGCACTGGTACTGTTTGCCTGGCTGATTGTTGGTGGTGGTGCGATTAACTATGTGATTCAAAGCGTCATCGCATAAACCACTACATCTTGCTCCTGTTAACCCGCTATCATTACCGTTTTCCTCCAGCGGGTTTAACAGGAGTCCTCGCATGAAATACATTGGAGCGCACGTTAGTGCTGCTGGCGGTCTGGCAAATGCCGCAATTCGCGCCGCCGAAATCGACGCAACCGCGTTTGCCTTGTTCACCAAAAACCAACGTCAGTGGCGTGCCGCACCGCTCACGACGCAAACCATCGATGAATTCAAAGCCGCCTGTGAAAAATATCACTACACATCGGCGCAAATTCTTCCCCACGACAGTTATCTGATTAACCTCGGACATCCGGTTGCTGAAGCTCTGGAAAAATCGCGCGATGCCTTTATAGATGAAATGCAGCGTTGCGAACAGCTGGGGCTTTCTTTGCTCAACTTCCACCCTGGCAGCCATCTGATGCAGATTTCAGAAGAGGATTGCCTTGCGCGTATTGCCGAATCCATCAACATTGCGCTGGATAAAACTCAAGGTGTCACCGCGGTGATTGAAAACACCGCCGGTCAGGGCAGTAACTTAGGGTTTAAATTCGAACATCTCGCAGCGATTATCGACGGCGTGGAAGATAAATCCCGCGTCGGCGTCTGCATTGATACCTGCCATGCTTTCGCTGCCGGGTATGATTTGCGTACTCCTGCCGAATGCGAGAAAACGTTCGCTGATTTTGCCCGTATTGTTGGCTTTAAGTATCTGCGCGGGATGCACCTCAACGATGCGAAAAGCACCTTTGGCAGCCACGTTGACCGCCATCATAGCCTCGGCGAAGGCAATATCGGTCATGATGCGTTCCGCTGGATCATGCAAGACGACCGTTTCGACGGCATTCCGCTGATCCTTGAAACCATCAACCCGGATATCTGGGCAGAAGAGATCGCCTGGCTGAAAGCGCAACAAACTGAAAAAGCGGTGGCCTGATCGATGAACGACAGGGAAAAGCAGATTCTTAAAATTTTACGGCGTAACCCGCTGATTCAACAGAATGAAATCGCCGATATTCTGCAAATCAGCCGCTCACGTGTTGCCGCTCATATTATGGATTTGATGCGCAAGGGTTTGATTAAAGGCAAAGGATATATCCTTACCGAGCAGGATTACTGTGTGGTTGTGGGTGCAATCAATATGGATATTCGCGGAATGGCGGATATCCGTTACCCGCAAGCAGCCTCTCATCCAGGTTCTGTTCACTGTTCCGCAGGCGGCGTCGGACGTAATATCGCGCATAACCTGGCTCTGCTTGGTCGGGATGTGCATTTAATATCAGCTATTGGCAACGATTTTTACGGCGAGACATTACTGGAAGAAACGCGCCGCGCGGGCGTGAACGTTTCAAACTGCATTCGTCTGCATGGACACAGCACTGCAACTTATCTCGCTATCGCTAATAAGCAGGAAGAAACTATCCTGGCAATCAATGACACACATATTCTGCAACAGCTAACGCCTCAACTGCTCAATACTTCACGGGACTTGATTCGCCATGCTGGTGTGGTGCTGGCTGATTGTAATCTCACACCTGAAGCCCTGGAGTGGGTCTTTACCATTGCTGATGAAATTCCGATGTTTGTCGATACCGTTTCCGAATTTAAAGCGAACAAAGTAAAAAACTGGTACAGCCGGATCCACACTCTGAAACCGACACAAAATGAACTGGAAATTTTGTGGGGGCAACCGATTAAAGACGACAACGATCGCATCAGAGCTGTAAATTCGCTGCATCAACAAGGTGTTAAACGCATTTTTGTTTATCTGAAAGATGAATCTGTATTTTGCAGCGATAAGGATGGAGAACAATTTTTGCTGACCGCGCCAGCGTATACGACAGTAGACAGTTTTGGTGCTGACGATGGTTTTATGGCGGGCCTGGTATATAGCTTTCTTGAAGGATACAGTTTCCGCGACAGCGCCCGTTTTGCGATAGCCTGCGCGGCAATTTCGCGCGCCAGCGGCAGCTTAAACAACCCTACCCTGTCTGCCGATAACGCGCTTTCATTAGTGCCAATGGTGTAACAATGTTGCCGGATTCGACGCTTGACCGCATCTTATCCGGCTCATCAATTGCGCACTACGCTAAACCAATAAAGAATCCTGCAATAGTAGCACTCATCAGGTTACTGACAGCAAAAACGCAATAGCCAGTAATACCACCATTCCCAGAACACTTCTCATGACATCCATAGTTATTATCTCTTCATGTCATTTTGGGCGACGGCTCTCTGCCCATCATAAATAGCCGGGCCTGCATCTTGCGATACTGACCCGGCTTGTTATCAACACTTAATGGTTTTTTATGTAGCCGCGTACGCACTCTTCGACTAATCCCCAGAACCAGTCGGTATCAATAGTGATGCCGACTTTGGTATTGGCGGGCTTGCCAAGAACACCCAGCTCGTCGCAGACGGTACGCCCATAGCAAGGGCCACTGTTAACGTCCACTTCGACGTACATCTCCTGGGTTTTAATGCCATCAGGGTTAATCAAATAACCGATGCAGGTGGCGTCGTGCACCGGGCCGCCAGCCAGGCCGTAGTTTTCGAACTGCGTTTTGAGAGTGAAGTTCATGATGTCGCTGAACAGCTCTCCGGCAGGGCCGCCAGCCCTTTCCATCCGAGCAATCACATCCGGGGTGCAAACGGTCTGGTTGGTAAGATCGAGGCCCATCATCACTAATGGAACGCCGGAGGTGAACACCACGCGTGCGGCCTCCGGGTCAGCAAAGATGTTGAACTCAGCAGATGGGGTGAAGTTGCCAGTACCATAAGCACCGCCCATCAGAACAATTTCACGGATTTTCGGCAGGATCGCGGGTTGCATACGCATTGCCACCGCGATGTTTGACAACGGACCAACCGGCACCAGAGTGATATCGCCATCGCTTGCCATAAGGGTATCGATGATATATTTCACCGCATGAGTGTTTTCTGCCTGGCGGGTCAGCGGCTCGAATACCGGGCCATCCAGTCCGGTTTCACCGTGAATATTATCGGCAACAATTTGTTGACGCATAATGGGCTGCGGCATCCCCGCATAAACCGGAACATTAATCTCCAGTTTCTGGCAAACATTCAGGCCATTAATTAATGTTTTATCGAGGGTTTGATTACCCGCTACAATGGTGATACCTAATAAATCAATCGCCGGATGTTTCGCCGCCATCATTATAGCAATAGCATCATCATGACCCGGATCACAATCCAGAATAATTTTTCTCTTTTCCATTGTTTATTTCCTCTGTTTCCAGTTGCGTTATTGTTTCTACAGCAAAGAAAATTCGACCTGGCCGATGATTGAATCTTAACAACAGCGTACGTATGCTAAATATGAGAAATCTCATAGCGGATAAACATCGTGAAAGAAATCCACAATAATGATCTTAAGCAGCAATTGATAAGTGAATCTGCGTTTAAGGATTGCTTTTCAACGGATGTTTCAGCCGATACGCGGCTGTTTCATTTTTTAGCGCGTGACTACATTGTGCAGGAAGGGCAACAGCCGTCCTGGCTGTTTTACCTGACGCGAGGCCGCGCCAGGCTTTATGTCACGCTTGCTAATGGTCGCGTGTCGCTGATCGATTTCTTTGCCGCGCCCTGTTTTATTGGCGAGATTGAGTTAATCGACAAAGACCATGAACCGCGTGCAGTGCAGGCTATTGAAGAGTGTTGGTGCCTTGCGCTCCCTATGAAGCATTACCGCCCGTTGTTATTAAACGACACGCTATTTTTACGAAAACTCTGCGTCATCTTAAGTCATAAAAATTATCGTAATATTGTTTCTTTAACTCAGAATCAATCATTTCCGTTAGTGAATCGCCTGGCAGCTTTTATATTACTCTCGCAGGAAGGTGATCTTTATCACGAAAAGCATACGCAAGCGGCAGAGTATTTAGGCGTTTCTTATCGACATCTTTTATATGTTCTTGCGCAATTCATTAATGACGGTTTATTAATTAAAAGCAAGAAAGGGTATCTCATTAAAAACAGAAAGCAGTTGTCAGGACTGGCGCTGGAGATGGACCCGGAGAATAAATTCTCCGGGATGATGCAGTAAAAATTATTGGCAATAGTGCGATTGCCGGATGCAACGCTTAATAAGGCGTACATCCGGCAATGAAACTCAAGCTAAACCAATAAAGAACCCGGCAATGGTCGCGCTCATCAGGTTGGAAAGCGTCGCCGCCGCCAGCGCCCGTAAACCAAGCTGGGCGATTTCCGGCGCGCGTTTTGGCGAAATAGCCGAAAACGCTCCAACGACAACACCGATAGAACCAAAGTTTGCAAACCCACAGAGGGCGAACGAGATAATGGCAATGGTCTTGACATCCAGCGCGCCGCTCGTTTGCAGATAGGGCGAGAAATTGAGATAAGCAACAAACTCATTAATCGCCAGTTTCTGCCCAATCAAACTTCCGGCAAGATTTGCATCACTCCAGTCCACCCCCATAATCCATGCCAACGGGGCCAGCACATAGCCGAAAATGCTTTCCAGAGAGACATTGGCAAAACCAAACCAGCCGCCAACTCCACCAATAATGCCGTTGATCAGCGCAATGATCGCCACAAATGCCATTACCACCGTCGCCACACCGGCGGCGATTTTCAGCCCGGTCATTGCACCGTTCGCCGCAGCTTCAATAATGCTTTTTGGCGGTGTTTCGCTAAACGACAGATTTTCAAACGTAACTTGCGAAGGTTCCGTCGCCGGACTAAGAATACGTGCAAACAGGATACCGCCAGGAATAGCCATCAGCGAAGCGGCTAACAAATAGTCAATCGGCACGCCCATTCCGGCATAGCCAATCATCATCGAACCCGCAATAGACGCCATGCCGCTACAAATAGCCGTAAATAGCTCGTTGCGATTCATGCGATCAATAAAAGGTTTAACGATCGCCGGGATCTCATTTTGCCCGAGGAAAATAGTGGTGACTGCGACAAAAGATTCGATTTTGCTGATGTTGAGGGCTTTCTGAAAAATACTGCCAAGAATGCGGATCAGCAGCCCCATTACGCCAATGTAGTACAGCAAGCTGATAAGCGCGGTAACGAAAATAATCGCCGGGAGTACGCGAAAGGCGAAGATAAAGCCCGCACCGTCAAACAGAACATCCATTTTGGGACCGACCAGCGAACCAAAAATAAAGGCACTTCCTGCGTCACTGTAGGACATCACTTTATGGACGCCTAATGCCGCCTGCTCTACTGCCCATTTTCCCGGGGGAAAATAGAGCATGATGCCACCAATGGCAATTTGCAGCAGCAGCGCAGCCCCAACCGTGCGCAAGCTGATGCTCTTTTTATTTACCGACAACACAAAGGCAATTGCCAGCAATACCACCATCCCCACAACACTTCTCATTATATCCATAATGATTTTCCCTTCATGCCAGTAAACCCGGCGTCAGCGCCAGGTTTTGGTATGTTTGATGAGTACGGGCGACGGCTTTCTGCCCACCAGAAATTAACCCACGAGACGCTGATATTCTTTGGCAATTTCGCTCGCCAGAATGGCGTTATTAAAGACCAGTTGAATATTGGATTTCAGGCTATCACCGCCGGTTAGCTCCGCAACACGCGCCAGCAGGAACGGTGTACTCTCTTTCCCAATAACACCCTGTTCTTCGGCTTCAGCAACGGCTTGATCAATTGCTGCATTGATGGTTTCTTCTGGCATCGCAAACTGTTCCGGGATCGGGTTCGCTACCACCAGGCCGCCGTTCAAACCGGTTTGCCACTTCACTGCCATCGCGCGAGCAATTTCGCGGGCACTGTCGAGACGAATGCTGACATCAAATGGGCTGGTTCGGCAGAAAAACGCAGGCAGCGCTTTTGTCTGATAACCAATTAACGGTACACCGAAGGTTTCTAAATATTCTGTTGTTAATCCTAAATCGAGAATAGATTTTGCCCCCGCACAAACAACAGTGACATTGGTATTTGCCAGTTCCTGTAAATCGGCAGAAATATCGAAGGTATGTTCCGCTCCGCGATGCACACCACCAATACCTCCGGTTGCAAAAACTTTAATCCCAGCCAGTGCTGCAATAATCATGGTTGATGCAACGGTAGTCGCGCCATTTTTCCCTGCAGCAACGACAAAAGGTAAATCACGACGACTAACTTTCGTCACGTTATGTCCTTCACGGCCCAGCAATTCGATTTCTTCTTTACTTAAGCCCACTTTCATCACACCGCCAATAATGGCGATAGTGGCTGGTACTGCGCCCTGTTTACGAATTGTTTCTTCTACTTCAATTGCGGTTTGGGCATTTTGTGGGAATGGCATTCCGTGAGAAATTATGGTCGATTCCAGCGCAACAACCGGTTTTTTATTTTTTAAAGCATCCTGTACTTCAGCGGATATTTGTAATAATTCAGGGGACAGAGTTAATTCAGACATTCTGTGTTCTCCACTAACGATGTAACATTGGCAATTGATAATTCAGGGTTGTTGGTATATTCACAGGCAAGTGCCATTGACGAACATCCCTGCGCAAATCGAACAGAATCGATAAACGGTATACCGTCTACCCAACAGGAGGCCAGCCCCGCCATCATGGCGTCGCCTGCCCCAGTAACATTGATGACATTCGTTTTAATAGGGGCCGACCACCCACTTTCACCGTTGATATCACTGTAGTAAACGCCATCCCCTCCCATGCTCAGCACCAGGCGGTTCAGGCCGTGTTGATGAAACCATGCGGCGACCTTTGCGACATCTTCACGTCCGGAAAGTGCAATTCCGCTCAACGTTTCGGCTTCAAGACGGTTAGGTTTTAACGTATGGATTTTGCTCAGATGATCGCGGATTTTGACGCATTTCCATGCCGATACCGGATCAATAAATACAGGCGTTTCCCCGCTATTTTCCAGAACCCAGACCAGCGCCTCTTCACTAAGGTTGCAATCCGCGACAATAACCTTTGCACCGCGAATAAACTCCTGATGCTGGGCAAGAAATTCTGCAGAAATACAGTCACTAATACTCATATCATTTATCGCGACAAGCATTTCTCCTGTATTATCGAGCAGTGATAAATAGCTGGATGTATTCTCACCCGGAACAATTAAGCATTTATCGACATAAACACCGGATTGATTAGTTTGCGCCAGTAATGATTGCCCATAAAAATCACCACCTACTGCACTTAAAAGCCAGGCATTTTTCCCCAGTAACGCCAGATTATGAGCGATATTCCTTCCCACGCCACCTGGGGTAAATTTAATTTTTCCGGGATTCGAATCCGCATAATTCAATGGATGATGTGAATACCCAGCCACATCAATATTCGCCGAGCCAATAATTACTATGTAGTCCTTTTCGCGCATAGCACGCCCCCTGGCAATAAATTGCCAACGAAGAAATTGGGTAAAATAGTCATTACAGTCAATAAGACTATTAGAGCACGTGTTCAGATTTAAACACATGTTCATAATAAGCATGTTTAACGTAATGTAAATCGATCAGAAAAAACGAAATCGGCCAGATATGAAGGCGGTCACAAAATTTGTCTATTTATGCAGCAACAAAAGAGAAAGTTGTGATGTGTAACACACAATATGGCAGGCAAGAAAAAGGGCAGAGATGTTTCTGCCCTCAGATTGTTGACAACGCGCGCTTTGTTCATGCTGGATGTGGCGTAAACGCCTTATCCGACCTACAAAAGCGCAAAAATTCAATATATTGCAGGGTTCATGTAGGTCTGATAAGCATAGCGCATCAGGCAATTTTGCGTTTGTCATCATCGGGGCAGAGATGTCTCAGCCCCGATGATGAAGAGAAATTATGCGTTTTTTTCTACTATTTGTGTTTCCGGGCGTTTGAGGAAGGCATAGGCCAAACCCGCCACCAGCGTACCGGCAATAATTGCTACCAGGTAACCCAATACCGGCGTAATAGCGCCAGGGATCAGCAGAACAAACAGACCACCGTGTGGTGCCATCAGTTTCGCACCAATCGCCATTGAGATTGCGCCAGTCAGCGCCCCACCAACGATACAGCACGGTAGCACACGCATCGGATCACGAGCAGCAAACGGAATTGCACCTTCCGAAATAAAGCACAGACCAAGTACCAGAGCGGCTTTGCCACCTTCCTGCTGCGCTTTGTCGAATTTGCGACGCGCCACCATTGTTGCCAGACCCATTGCCAGCGGTGGCACCATACCTGCCGCCATAATCGCCGCCATCGGGCCATAGGTTTGAGTACTCAGCAGACCCACACCGAATGCGTACGCTGCTTTGTTTACCGGACCGCCCATGTCAGTACACATCATGCCACCGAGGATCGCCCCCAGCAGAACCGCATTCGCAGTCCCCATGGTCTGCAGCCAGTGAGTCAACCCATCGAGAATGCCAGCAACCGGTTTACCGATTAGGTAGATCATCGCCAGACCGACCACCAGACTGGAAATTAGCGGAATGATCAGGATCGGTTTCAGTGCCTCCATACTCTGTGGCAGTTTCAGTTGCGTACTGATTAACTTCGCAATGTAACCCGCCAGGAAGCCCGCAATAATACCACCAATGAAGCCAGAACCGGTGCTAACCGCCAGCATACCGCCAATCAGACCCGGCGTGAGACCCGGACGATCGGCAATGGAGAAGGCAATATAACCTGCCAGTACCGGCACCATCAGCGCAAAGGCTGAACCACCACCAATCTGCATCAGCGCCGCTGCCAACGTACCCGGCTCTTTAAACGCTTCGATACCAAAAGCAAAAGAAAGCGCGATACACAGACCACCTGCAACAACCATCGGCAGCATGTAAGAGACGCCCGTCAGCAAGTGACGGTAAGCGCCTGCACTCTCTTTCTTACCTTCAGTGGTCGCTGTTTGAGTTTTGCCCGCCGGTTCATACGGCGTTGCTTCAGCAACCGCTTTATCCAGTTCCTGCGCAGTTTTCTTCAGCGCCAGACCGGTAGAGGTGCGATACATCGGTTTACCAGCAAATTTCGCCAGATCCACTTCGATATCTGCCGCCACAATCACCAGATCCGCTGCTGCGACTTCTTCAGGGGTGATTGCATTACCCGCGCCAACAGAACCACGGGTTTCAACTTTCACCCACCAGCCACGTTTTTTCGCTTCGGTTTCAATGGCTTCCGCCATAAAGGTGTGTGCTACGCCAGTCGGGCAAGCAGTCACCGCAACTACGCGTTTCGGACCGCTGGCAGCAACCGGTGCTGTCGCAGCGACCGGCGCAGTGTAAGGTTTCGCATGGCCTTTGGCTTCACTCAGGAACAACTCAGGGTGCGCAACTGCCCGGGAAATATCACCCAGCCAGACATTTTTACCGTTCAGCGCGCTGTCATTCGGGATGGAATCACCGAGAACAATCGCCATTTCTGCGTCGTTCGGATTGTCGATGATTTCCAGTTTTGCTTTTCGCGCCGCCGCGCCCAGCAGGGTCTTCGCCATATAGGCGCGTGCCTGACCGAGATTAGCGTCAATAATCAGCAGCGTTTTCATTATGCCTCTCCTGCTGTCAGTTAAAAGGTTGTAAGTCGACGCGCGCCATCATTGCGGCCAACTGCGGACGATCGGTAATACCCACATTGCTTTGACTTACCGCCAGGGCTGCAACAGCTGTCGCCAGACGCAGTGTGTGTTCACTGGATTCACGCATCAGCAAGCCATAAATCAGGCCACCAACCATAGAATCCCCTGCGCCAACGGTGCTTACGACATCGACTGACGGTGGTTTGGCGATCCATTCGCCGGAGGCATTAACCCAAAGCGCGCCTTCGGCACCCAGTGAAATAACAACATGCGCGATGCCTTGTTCACGCAGCGCATGCGCAGCTTCAATCACATCTTTCATTTCAGGCAGTTTACGGCCTGCCCAGATTTCCAGCTCGCGGCGGTTAGGTTTCACCAGCCACGGTGCCGCTTTCAAACCTGCTACTAACGCTTCACGGCTACTATCAAAGATAATGCAAGGACACTGACTACGCAGGCGAGTCATCCAGTCGGTGAACGCTTCCGGGCTGACGCCTGACGGTAAGCTTCCGCTGACACAGACCATATCGAACTGACCGAGCCAGCTCAGAGAATCAGTCACAAAGCGTTCCCAGTCGGCGGGGGTGACTTCAAAACCCGAGAAGTTGAAGTCGGTCACTTCGCCGTCTTTTTCCGTCAGCTTAACGTTAATTCGGGTGCGCCCCTGTACAACCTGGAAACGGTTGGCAATGCCCAGCTCGCTGAACAGTTGCTGAAAACCATCCTGATTGTCTTTACCCAGGAAGCCGCCAACGGTGACATCAATTCCCAGGTCTTTTAATACTTTGGCCACGTTGATGCCTTTACCCGCCGCATGCAGACCAGTGGTTTTCACCAGGTTCACTTCGCCGCGTTCAATTTCCGGGCAGAAACCAACAAGGTCATAAGCCGGATTAAGGGTGATCGTAGCAACACGTCTGCTCATTATGCGCCCTCCCCAAGACCAGCAGCGATAGCGTCGCCAATGGCTTTCAGCGCCTGTTCAGCATCTGCACCCTGGGCGGTAAAGCGTAGGCGATGACCTTTCTTAACGCCAAGTGCCACAACTTTCATCAGACTACGTCCGTTTGCCGGTTTGCCGGTGCCATCAAGGTTTGTCACGGTAATATCACTGTTAAATTGTTTAATGGTATTGACCAGCATGGTACCTGGACGAGCATGCAGGCCGTGTTCATTGCGCACCACAAACTCCGCGCTTAACACGTCGTCGGTCGGCGCATCATCGCTGGTCAGCAGCGCCAGCAACGTTGCCGCATCCGCTTTCAGCAAGCGGTCAGCTTTATTATCGAGCAACAAATCAGCGAGACGCTTAAGAACCGCGATGGGCTGATCGTCATTCATCGCCACACTCACCAGCATGGCTGCCGTTTCGCCGTCCACATCAAAAGCATTTGCCGCACGGCTTACCGCAATCGCGCTACGCAGATTGCCTTCGGCGCTATCGCTCAGCCAGATACCCTGCCCGAGGTTCAGCGGTTGTTCATTGATGGCTTTGGTGACGAAAGTGGCGTCAACTGCCCCCGCCTCTTTCAGACGCGCAGCGTTCAGCGCCTGAAGAGTCAGCAGATCGCTGGCGACGATATCCAACGTCAGCATTTCGTTGTCGAGCTTCAGCTGCTCACTCTGCTTTTCGCCCATCAGCAATGCGCGAAGTTCTTCTGCTGTTGTTGCTGACTTCAGTTGTTCAGCAACGGAATCATCGCTCAGTACGTGGGTCAGCTGGCGTAGCAGGCCCAGATGTTCATCCGAGCTGGCAGCAATACCGATCGCCACGTACGCTACCTGGCCGTCACCCCAGGTGACGCCTTCCGGGAACTGAAATACCTGAACGCCGGTTTTCAGCACCTGATCGCGGGTGTCGGTAGTGCCGTGTGGAATAGCAATACCATTGCCGAGGAACGTTGAGGTTTGCTGTTCGCGCGCCAGCATGCCATTGACGTAGCCTTCAGCTACATTACCGGCCTGCACCAGCGCCGCAGCGACCTGGCGAATCGCCTCTTCTTTGTCTCCGGCCTTTTCGCCCGGATGGATGTCCTGTACGGATAACTGGAACATAGTTCTCCTCTCTTGCTGAATTGAAACGATTCAGCTTCTATGAGAAAAAAGCGCCAACCTGGCTTAGGGTTAAAGACAAGATCGCGCTGAAACGTTTCAAGAAAGCATAATACTTTTGTTTCAGCACGCAAGGAAAGCCGTAAAGTTATGAGCAAAAGTTTGATGTGCTGCACGATTTTTTGTCATTTTTCCTAATTGCTGATGGGAAAATCCGTTATCAGCAATTTCATTTCAGCAGCGTCAGCAGCCAATCAGCAACAGTGAAATGGCATTTTGATTATTCGTGGCGCTTTTGATTTCGCTGTCTGTTTATTTTCTGACAAGCAGCGTAAACTCCGCGTCTTCCTCTTCCAGTGATCGACCAGCATGCATAACTCCCCCGCAGTCACCAGCGCGAAATCGTTTGACCTGACCTCGACGGCGTTTTTAATCGTTGCCTTTCTCACCGGTATTGCGGGCGCTCTGCAAACCCCGACACTCAGTATTTTTCTTACTGATGAAGTACATGCCCGTCCGGCGATGGTGGGATTCTTCTTTACCGGCAGCGCAGTCATTGGGATTCTGGTGAGTCAGTTTCTCGCCGGGCGCTCTGATAAGCGCGGCGATCGCAAATCGCTGATTGTCTTTTGCTGCCTGTTAGGCGTGCTGGCCTGCACCCTTTTTGCCTGGAATCGCAACTACTTTGTTTTGCTATTCGTTGGCGTCTTTCTTAGCAGCTTTGGCTCAACCGCTAACCCGCAAATGTTTGCCCTTGCCCGTGAACATGCTGACAAAACCGGACGTGAGGCGGTGATGTTCAGCTCTTTTTTACGCGCTCAGGTTTCACTGGCATGGGTCATTGGCCCACCGCTGGCTTATGCCTTAGCGATGGGTTTCAGCTTTACGGTAATGTATCTGAGCGCAGCGGTAGCGTTTATTGTTTGCGGCGTGATGGTGTGGCTGTTTTTGCCGTCGATGCAAAAAGAGCTTCCGCTGGCGACCGGCACGGTTGAAGCGCCGCGCCGTAACCGTCGCGATACGTTGCTGCTGTTTGTCATTTGTACATTGATGTGGGGCTCGAACAGCCTGTACATCATCAACATGCCGCTATTTATTATCAACGAACTGCATCTTCCCGAGAAACTGGCCGGTGTGATGATGGGGACCGCCGCCGGGCTGGAAATCCCGACCATGTTGATCGCCGGATATTTTGCCAAACGTCTGGGTAAGCGCTTCTTAATGCGCGTTGCTGCCGTGGGTGGCGTCTGTTTTTACGCAGGAATGCTGATGGCGCATTCACCTGTCATTCTGTTGGGCTTGCAGCTGCTAAATGCTATTTTTATTGGCATTCTGGGCGGCATCGGGATGCTCTATTTTCAGGATTTGATGCCCGGTCAGGCAGGTTCAGCCACCACGCTCTATACCAACACGTCGCGCGTGGGCTGGATCATCGCAGGATCTGTGGCGGGCATCGTCGCCGAGATCTGGAATTATCACGCTGTGTTCTGGTTTGCGATGGTGATGATTATCGCCACTCTGTTTTGCTTACTGCGGATTAAAGATGTTTAAGGCGCAGTCAGCATTTCCAGATCGATAAGCCAGGTCATTGCCTGCTGACGCGAGTTACCGCACATTTCAGCGCTGGCTTGTAAGCCTGCACAGACTTTCGGCCGCAGTGGCGAGGTGAAAATTTTACAGCGTTGCTGTTCATCAAGCTGAATGCAGGGCGTATTGGCGGGCTTGCCATCTGGCATACCGGGAATAGGGCTGGAAATCGAAGGGGCAGTGCAACACGCCCCGCAACCCGGACGGCATTCCATACGTTGTTCTCTTAAGGTTAACCACCGGATTGATGAGCGCGCACAGTACCACCTTTTTTGCACCAGCAAAAGTGCGAATACCACTTGCCCGAAAGGCCCGTCGCGAGTACTTTGTCGCGATATTTTTGACATTTTCGACTACAGGAATTTTTCGATGCCAAGAGCGAACGAAATTAAAAAAGGTATGGTACTGAATTACAACGGCAAACTGCTGCTGGTTAAGGACATTGATATTCAGTCGCCCACTGCCCGCGGTGCCGCTACGCTGTACAAAATGCGTTTTTCTGATGTCCGTACCGGGCTGAAAGTAGAAGAGCGTTTCAAAGGAGATGATATCGTTGACACCGTGACGCTGACCCGCCGTTACGTTGACTTCTCCTATGTCGATGGCAACGAATATGTCTTTATGGATAAAGAAGACTATACCCCGTATACCTTCACCAAAGATCAGATTGAAGAAGAGTTGCTGTTTATGCCAGAGGGCGGCATGCCGGACATGCAGGTGCTGACCTGGGACGGTCAACTGCTGGCGCTTGAGTTGCCGCAGACCGTTGATCTGGAAATCGTTGAAACCGCACCAGGCATCAAAGGGGCATCTGCCAGCGCCCGTAACAAACCGGCGACATTGAGCACTGGTCTGGTGATTCAGGTACCAGAATACTTAAGCCCGGGCGAAAAAATTCGTATCCATATCGAAGAACGCCGTTATATGGGGCGTGCTGACTAACTTCAGCCGCATGCAGAAAAGGGATAGCTCAGGCTGTCCCTTTTTTAATTTATTATACCAATCTTCTATTTTGCGCTTCCTGAACACCTTACGCCCGCAATTTTCACTCGTTGATTGATCGCCCTCACACTTCATCGCATTAACAATCCAGACCAATTTCAATTGCTGTCATATAACTTTACACTGTCATTGTTAATTAATCGTTACTAAGACGTGACTCCTATGAATACAATCGCCTCCGTTACGCTCCCGCATCATGTACACGCTCCACGCTACGATCGCCAGCAGTTGCAATCACGTATCGTTCATTTTGGCTTTGGAGCCTTTCACCGCGCACATCAGGCGTTACTGACCGATCGTGTGCTGAATGCCCAGAGCGGCGACTGGGGGATCTGTGAAATCAGCTTGTTCAGCGGTGATCAACTGATGAGCCAGCTCCGCGCACAGAACCATTTATACACCGTGCTGGAGAAAGGGGCGGACGGCAATCAGGCGATAATTGTCGGTGCCGTTCACGAATGCCTGAATGCAAAACTGGATTCCTTAGCGGCAATTATTGAGAAATTTTGCGAGCCACAGGTGGCAATTGTTTCCCTGACGATTACCGAAAAAGGCTATTGTATTGACCCGGCCACCGGTGCACTCGACACCAGCAATCCGCGGATTATTCACGATCTACAAACCCCTGAAGAACCTCACTCCGCACCGGGTATTCTCGTCGAAGCACTGAAACGCCGCCGTGAGCGCGGCCTTACACCGTTTACCGTGCTCTCCTGCGACAATATTCCCGACAATGGCCATGTGGTGAAAAACGCGGTGCTGGGAATGGCAGAAAAACGTTCGCCAGAACTCGCCGGGTGGATAAAAGAGCACGTCAGTTTTCCGGGAACTATGGTCGACCGCATTGTTCCGGCAGCAACCGACGAATCACTGGCGGAAATCAGCCAGCATCTGGGGGTAAATGATCCCTGCGCGATTAGCTGCGAACCGTTTATCCAGTGGGTGGTGGAAGATAACTTCGTCGCTGGGCGTCCTGCCTGGGAAGTCGCAGGTGTACAAATGGTGAATGATGTCCTGCCATGGGAAGAGATGAAACTGCGTATGCTTAATGGCAGCCACTCTTTTCTCGCTTATCTGGGTTACCTCTCAGGATTCGCCCATATCAGTGATTGCATGCAGGATCGCGCATTTCGCCATGCCGCCAGAGCATTAATGCTGGATGAGCAAGCGCCGACACTGCGAATTAAAGATGTCGATTTAACACAATATGCGGATAAGTTAATTGCACGTTTTGCTAACCCGGCGCTGAAACATAAGACCTGGCAAATCGCAATGGATGGTAGCCAGAAATTACCGCAACGTATGCTGGCAGGTATTCGCATACATCTGGCGCGCGAAACGGACTGGTCGTTGCTGGCATTAGGCGTTGCAGGCTGGATGCGTTACGTCAGCGGCGTTGATGATGCCGGAAATACCATTGATGTTCGCGATCCGCTTAGCGATAAAATTCGCGATCTTGTTGCGGGCAGCAGCAGTGAGCAACGCGTCACCGCCCTGCTTTCCCTGCGTGAAGTTTTCGGTGATGATCTGCCAGATAACCCGCATTTTGTGCAGGCCATCGAACAAGCCTGGCAACAAATCGCACAATTCGGCGCGCATCAGGCGCTATTAAACACCCTCAAAATTTAACGATTTCTGCGGTTAAAGCGGATGAAGCTCGCCTTCGTCCGCTCTCCCCTTCTCTTTTCTGCCGTTTTTAGCCAGGATTAACGCTCAGTTAACTTTTAAGAGTATTGCGGAGCCGTTGTGACCAGGACCAACCTCATCACCGGTTTTCTCGGCAGCGGGAAAACCACGTCGATTCTTCATCTGTTAGCCCATAAAGATCCCAACGAAAAATGGGCGGTACTGGTTAATGAATTTGGGGAAGTCGGAATTGATGGTGCTTTGCTCGCCGATAGCGGCGCATTGCTGAAAGAGATCCCCGGCGGCTGCATGTGCTGCGTTAATGGTTTACCCATGCAGGTAGGATTGAATACCTTACTGCGTCAGGGAAAACCAGACCGCTTGTTGATAGAGCCGACCGGACTGGGTCATCCGAAACAGATCCTAGATCTCTTAACCGCGCCCGTGTATGAACCGTGGATAGATCTGCGCGCCACGTTGTGCATTCTCGATCCACGCCTGCTGCTGGACGAAAAAAGCGCCAGCAATGAAAACTTCCGTGACCAGCTGGCTGCCGCAGACATTATTGTCGCCAATAAATCCGACCGTGCGACGCCCGAAAGTGAGCAAGCGCTACAGCGCTGGTGGCAGCAAAATGGTGGCGATCGGCAATTAATTCACAGCGAGCATGGGAAAATTGACGGTCATCTTCTGGATTTGCCGCGTCGCAATTTAGCCGAGTTGCCCGCCAGCGCCGCGCATTCTCATCAGCATGGCGTGAAAAAAGGGTTAGCAGCGTTAAGCCTGCCAGAGCATCAACGCTGGCGTCGCAGTCTGAACAGCGGGCAAGGATATCAGGCCTGTGGCTGGATATTCGACGCTGATATGGTATTCGACACCATTGGCATTCTGGAATGGGCGCGACTTGCACCGGTGGAACGCGTCAAAGGCGTGATGCGTATTCCCGAAGGGCTGGTGCGAATCAACCGTCAGGGCGATGACCTGCACATTGAAACGCAAAACGTTGCGCCACCGGACAGTCGTATTGAGCTGATTTCCAGCAGCGAAGCTGACTGGAATGCCTTGCAGAGCGCGCTGTTGAAGCTTCGTTTAGCGACCACCGCGTAAGGTTGCCTGCGTTTTTCAGTAAGATAATTAGAGAAAATATGATTAAAAATTTGCCGCAAATAGTGTTGTTGAATATTGTCGGCCTCGCGCTGTTTCTTTCCTGGTATATTCCCGTTAATCATGGATTCTGGTTGCCGATTGATGCGGATATTTTTTATTTTTTTAATCAGAAACTGGTCGAAAGTAAGGCCTTTTTGTGGCTGGTTGCATTGACCAACAATCGCGCTTTCGACGGTTGTTCACTGCTGGCGATGGGAATGTTGATGCTGAGTTTCTGGCTGAAAGAAAACGCCCCAGGCAGACGACGTATCGTGATTATTGGTCTGGTCATGCTATTAACTGCAGTGGTATTAAACCAGCTGGGTCAGGCATTAATTCCTGTAAAACGGGCCAGCCCAACATTGACTTTTACCGATATTAACCGCGTCAGCGAACTGCTCTCTGTTCCCACGAAAGATGCCTCACGAGATAGCTTTCCCGGCGATCACGGTATGATGCTGCTTATTTTTTCGGCATTCATGTGGCGTTATTTCGGCAAAGTTGCAGGCCTTATCGCCCTTATTATTTTTGTGGTTTTTGCGTTTCCCAGAGTAATGATTGGCGCACACTGGTTTACTGACATCATTGTCGGTTCGATGACCGTGATATTGATCGGTTTGCCCTGGGTGTTGCTGACGCCATTAAGTGATCGATTAATCACCTTTTTTGACAAATCACTACCGGGAAAAAACAAACATTTCCAAAACAAATAACTCACAGTAATTAACATCATCAGGGTTATTTTTATAGTGAGGATAATCCTGATGATGCGCACCGTGCTTTCATCCATCGCGCGCAAAAATCATTCTCTAAGTAAATGAATGGATTGCATGCGTTTCACTCAATCGTACTTTAATTGACCAATCCCGTTTATTAACTTTCTGTATCACTTTTTCTTATAAAAAATCATGTAAAACCGCTCGCCAAGACCGCACCAATCGGGTAATCTCGAACTCGTTTTGCCTCGGCGGTAGATTATCCTCACAGCATATAATTTTGTGCGTTAGTCCACAGATTTGGCCTTAAGGAATTGTTTCAACATGCCCAGGTAATTAGTCTCGTGTCGCTTGGCATTTTTTTATAACGATATTTGTCGTTAAGGACTTCAAGGGAAAACAAACAACATGGTCAAATCTCAACCGATTTTGAGATATATCTTGCGCGGGATCCCCGCGATTGCAGTAGCGGTTCTGCTTTCTGCATGTAGTGCAAATAACACCGCAAAGAATATGCATCCTGAGACACGTGCAGTGGGTAGTGAAACATCATCACTGCAAGCTTCTCAGGATGAATTTGAAAACCTGGTTCGTAATGTCGACGTAAAATCGCGAATTATGGATCAGTATGCTGACTGGAAAGGTGTACGCTATCGTCTGGGTGGCAGCACTAAAAAAGGCATCGATTGTTCTGGTTTCGTACAGCGTACATTCCGTGAGCAATTTGGCTTAGAACTTCCGCGTTCGACTTACGAACAGCAGGAAATGGGTAAATCTGTTTCCCGCAGTAATTTGCGTACGGGTGATTTAGTTCTGTTCCGTGCCGGTTCAACAGGACGCCATGTCGGTATTTATATCGGCAACAATCAGTTTGTCCATGCTTCCACCAGCAGTGGTGTTATTATTTCCAGCATGAATGAACCGTACTGGAAGAAGCGTTACAACGAAGCACGCCGGGTTCTCAGCCGCAGCTAATAAACCGTTTGGATGCAATCCCTTGGCTATCCTGACGAGTTAACTGAAAGCACTGCTTAGGCAGTGCTTTTTTGTTTTCATTCATCAGAGAAAATGATGTTTCCGCGTCTTGATCCAGGCTATAGTCCGGTCATTGTTATCTTTTAAATGTTGTCGTAATTTCAGGAAATTAACGGAATCATGTTCATACGCGCTCCCAATTCTGGACGTAAGCTCCTGCTTACCTGCATTGTTGCAGGCGTGATGATTGCGATACTGGTGAGCTGCCTTCAGTTTTTAGTGGCCTGGCATAAGCACGAAGTCAAATACGACACACTGATTACCGACGTACAAAAGTATCTCGATACCTATTTTACCGACCTGAAATCCACTACTGACCGGCTCCAGCCGCTGACCTTAGATACCTGCCAGCAGGCTAACCCCGAACTGACTGCCCGCGCGGCGTTTAGCATGAATGTCCGTACGTTTGTGCTGGTGAAAGATAAAAAAACATTCTGTTCATCTGCGACTGGTGAGATGGACATTCCACTAAAAGAATTGATTCCGGCGCTCGACATTAATAAAAATGTCGATATGGCGATCTTACCCGGTACGCCGATGGTGCCGAACAAACCCGCAATCGTCATCTGGTATCGCAACCCGTTGTTGAAAAATAGTGGCGTGTTTGCCGCGCTGAATCTCAATCTGACGCCTTCTCTCTTTTATAGTTCACGGCAGGAAGATTACGATGGCGTCGCCCTCATTATTGGTAATACTGCGCTATCTACCTTTTCTTCACGTTTGATGAACGTTAATGAATTAACCGACATGCCGGTCCGTGAAACTAAAATTGCGGGCATTCCTCTGACCGTTCGGCTTTATGCAGATGACTGGACATGGAACGATGTGTGGTACGCATTTTTACTGGGTGGCATGAGTGGAACTTTCGTTGGACTTCTCTGCTATTACCTGATGAGTGTGCGTATGCGCCCAGGCAGAGAAATCATGACCGCCATCAAGCGCGAACAATTTTACGTGGTGTATCAACCGGTGGTGGATACACAAGCTTTGCGGGTAACGGGCCTGGAAGTACTGCTACGCTGGCGGCATCCAGTAGCAGGAGAAATCCCCCCGGATGCCTTCATTAACTTTGCCGAAGCGCAAAAGATGATTGTGCCACTGACTCAGCACCTGTTTGAGTTGATTGCCCGCGATGCCGCAGAATTAGAAAAAGTACTGCCGGTAGGCGTCAAATTTGGCATTAACATTGCGCCGGCCCACTTGCACAGCGAAAGCTTTAAAGCGGATATCCAGAAACTGCTCACTTCCCTGCCCGCACACCATTTCCAGATTGTGCTGGAAATTACCGAGCGCGATATGCTGAAAGAGCGAGAAGCCACACAACTCTTCGCCTGGCTGCATTCGGTCGGCGTAGAAATTGCTATTGATGACTTCGGCACCGGGCACAGCGCGCTTATCTATCTTGAGCGTTTTACGCTCGATTATCTGAAAATTGATCGTGGATTTATCAACGCCATCGGTACGGAAACGATCACTTCACCCGTACTTGACGCGGTGCTGACGCTGGCGAAACGCCTCAATATGCTGACGGTTGCTGAAGGGGTCGAAACGCCAGAACAGGCACGATGGCTAAGCGAACGCGGCGTTAATTTCATGCAAGGCTACTGGATTAGTCGCCCGTTACCGCTGGACGATTTTGTTCGCTGGCTGAAGAAACCGTATACGCCGCAGTGGTAAGGTGTGCTTACGTCCCTTATTATTCATAGTGAAAGCATGCCGGATTGCGGCTAATGATGAGTAAAAGGAAATCCGTTGCAGATGATTGTGCGCATACTGCTGCTGTTTATCGCTCTGTTCACCTTTGGTGCGCAGGCGCAGACTATCAAGGAAAGCTATGCCTTTGCCGTACTGGGCGAACCCCGGTACGCATTTAATTTCAACCATTTTGATTATGTGAACC
>ERZ824978.634-NODE-634-length-47038-cov-8.844348_pt1 | contig 47038 bp, 41 predicted proteins | sample MGYA00519860_ERZ824978 | MGnify/ENA primary metagenome ERZ824978 (study PRJEB31778, sample SAMEA3449184) | human gut metagenome | biome: human gut; feature: human-associated habitat; material: faeces | place: United Kingdom | collected 2010/2012 ... | reverse complement strand
GTCAATGGGAGGAAATGCCTGCAAAGCATCCTCTGAAAAGCGATATTTATATGAATAAAAATGGTACTCCGAATAAAGGGAATCTGTACAAGAAGTTGCGACAGTCCAGATTGAAAGAGTGCCACATAGTGAGATATGCGGATGATTTTAAGATATTTTGCAGGTCGTATTCTGATGCTTCCAAGCTAAAGCATGCGGTCGAGCAATGGCTAATGGACAGACTAAAGCTGGAAACATCTCCAGATAAGTCACGAATTACGAATCTTACCAAAGGCTATAGCGACTTCTTAGGCATAAAATTTAAACTTTACAAGAAGGGAAAGAAATGGTCTATCAAGTCTCATATGACTGACAAAGCCATCAATTCTCAACGAGTGAAGCTGAAAAATGCCATGGCGCAGGCCTGTAAATCTCACGAGAGTGAACAATCACAGCACGATGACCTCATCAGATACAACCAAGCAGTCATTGGTATGCATCAGTACTATAACATGGCTACTATGATAAATGCAGATGTTCACAGACTGTTCCCGTCGATTGACATAACCATGAAGACGAGACTGAATAGTCGGGCTGACCTCTCCAAGGAAAAACCGCCGACATTGAAAGGTGCGATGGACGAATATTTCTATCAGAAATATGGGGAGTCCAAACAGGTTAGATATATCAATGGTATGATTGTCGTTCCTGTAGCATACTGTAGGACGCAAAATCCAATGTTCTACCGAGTGGACACCAATCGTTACACCCCACAGGGACGTGAACGTATTCACCGCATGCTTGCTAAATCTGAATATGGAGAAACGCTGTTGAAGTTGAGTAGAGATAACGACACGAATCATAGTATCGAATTCTGTGACAACCGCCTATCAAGATTTGTGGCATCAAAGGGTAAGTGCGAACTTTCAAAGGTGTCTCTTGCGTTTGAAGATGTGGAATGCATATATCTTAATCCACCAAGCCAAGGTGGTACGGATGAATATGCAAACCTCAGAATCGTACACAAAGATATAAAGAGCCTTATCTATTCTAATGACGTGAAAATCATCAAGTCCCTCATCGATTTATTCGATTGTAGGGCACCTGCCAAGATTGCAAAGCTCAACAAATGGAGAGCTAAAGCAGGATTGGAAGCAATTAACCTTATAACAATTAACCAGACTTTGAAGTAACTGTATTAGCAATAAAGACTTATCCCATGGAACGCCGTGTGCAATGAAAGTTGCTTGCACGGTGTGGCTCGGGGCGAAAGGCGTGAAAGCGTCTGACCTATCGAGATTTTTTTCAAAAGATCAAAGAAAATAAAATTCCAGAAGGAGGAAAATAAAAATGGGTGTATTTCAGTATGAAAAAGTGAAGGACCCGACGTATTATGGAGAGAACCGGGTACCGGCGCATTCCGATCACAGGTATTATGGATCGGTGGAAGAAATGGAGCAGCATGTGGAAAACTTCCGTCACAGTCTGAATGGACTGTGGAAATTCCACTATGCAAAGAACTACGAGAGCACGATTCCGGGATTTGAGACACCGGAGTATGACTGCACAAAATGGGATGATATCCGCGTGCCGGCGCATATCCAGATGGAGGGATACGACGCACCGCAGTATGCCAATGTGCAGTATCCGTGGGAAGGAAGAGAAGAAATCCAGCCGGGCGAGATTCCGGAGCGGTTCAATCCGACGGCTTCCTATGTGAAATATTTTGAAGTGCCGGATCAGATGAAAGGAAAACGGCTTTTTGTTTCCTTCCAGGGAGCAGAGAGCGGTATTGCCGTATGGCTGAACGGAACGTTCCTTGGCTACAGCGAGGATACGTTTACTCCGTCCGAGTTTGAACTGACCCCGTATCTGAAAGAGGGCGAAAATAAACTGGCTGCGCAGGTTTTCAAATGGACGAGCGGAAGCTGGTGCGAGGATCAGGATTTCTTCCGTTTCTCCGGTATTTACCGTGATGTGTATCTGTACACGATTCCGGAGGTTCACGTTTCGGATCTGAAAGTACAGACGCTGCTGGATGATACGTTTACGAAGGCAGATCTGGTCATTGATACGAAAACGATCGGAAAAGGAAAAGTAAAAATTACCCTGTCAAAAGACGGAACGGCACTGCAGAGCACCGAAGGTGTGCTGGATGGGGAAACACAGTTTGTTCTGAAAGTCGATCACCCGGAACTGTGGTCCGCAGAGACACCGGTGCTGTATGATCTTCTGCTGGAAGTCACCGCAGAGGATGGAACGGTGCAGGAACTGATTCCGCAGAGAGTCGGATTCCGCCGCTTTGAGATGAAAGACCACATCATGATGCTGAATGGAAAACGCATTGTTTTTAAAGGCGTCAACCGCCACGAGTTCAGCTCCGTATCCGGCCGTGTTGTTTCGAGAGAAGAGCTGATCAAAGACCTGACAACGATGAAACAGAACAACATCAATGCAATCCGTACCTGCCATTACCCGGATGCGGTCGGCATTTATGATCTGTGCGATGAATACGGTCTTTACATGATCGCGGAGTGCAACATGGAGTCCCATGGAACGAGAGATACGGATGCGGTACGAAACGGAGATTTCTCCGGTGTTGTACCATGCGACCGCCCGGAGTGGATGGACTGCATGCTGGACCGTGTCAACTCGATGTATCAGAGAGACAAAAACCATCCGGCGATTCTGATCTGGTCCTGCGGAAATGAATCGTTCGGCGGAAAGGTTATTTTTGAAATGTCTCAGTTATACCGGAAGATGGATCCGAACCGCCTTGTCCATTATGAGGGAGTGAACGATGACCGCAGATACAACGACACCAGCGATATGGAAAGCCGGATGTACACCACGGTCAACGAGATCCGGGAATTTTTAGCGAAAGACCGCAGAAAACCGTACGTCTGCTGTGAGTATGCCCATGCCATGGGAAATTCCTGCGGCGCGATGAAGAAATATATGGATCTGACCGAGGAAGAGCCAATGTTCCAGGGCGGCTTTATCTGGGACTATATCGATCAGTCGATTTATAAAAAAGACCGCTACGGAAAAGAGTTCCAGGCGTACGGCGGTGATTTTGACGACCATCCGTGTGATTATAACTTCAGTGGAAATGGTATCGTATACGGCGGCGAGCGCGACGCGTCTCCGAAGATGCAGGAAGTAAAATTCTGCTATCAGAATATTTCCATTGACGTGCAGAAAGACAAGGCGGTTGTAAAAAATAAAAACCTGTTTGTGAATACCGATACATTTGCATGCGTAGTACTTCTCGAAAAAGAAGGAAAGAAACTGAAAGAAGTGCCGATGGAAGTTTCGGTGGAGCCGCTTTCGGAAAAAACGGTGGAGCTGCCGATCGCGGTACAGACACTTCCGGGAGAGTATGCGGTGACCGTTTCCTTCCGCCTGAAAGAAGATACCGTATGGGGCAAGCGCGGCCATGAAGTTGCATTTGGACAGGGCGTTTATGAAGTGGAAGCACCGGCGAAAGCAGAAAAACCGGCGAAATTTGAAGTGATCCGTTCCAACCATGATTTTGGTGTGCGCGGCGAGAATTTCGATGTGATGTTCTCCGATCTGAACGGCGGACTCGTATCGTACCGTTACGGCGGCGTTGAGATGATCAAAATGATTCCGAAACCGAACTTCTGGCGTGCGCCGATCGACAATGACTGCGGAAGCCTGATGCCGATGCGTTACAGCCAGTGGAAGATTGCTTCGATGTATCTGTCCCACAAATATCCGAACGGCAGCCATTATCCGGGACTGTATGCACCGGAAATCGAAGTACACGAGGACTGCGCAGAAGTCAGCTACCGCTATGTAATGCCGACCACACCGGCGAGTGAGTGCCGTCTGACCTACCGTGTCTTCGGCGATGGAAGCATTCAGACGACGCTGACGTATGATCCGGTGAAAGAGCTCGGCGATATGCCGGAATTCGGCGTGATGTTCAAGCTGGATGCCGATTACGACCACGTTACCTGGTATGGCATGGGACCGGAGGAGACGTATGTGGACCGCTGCGCCGGAGCAAAGCTTGGCGTTTATAAGAATAAAGTCGAAGACAATATGGCGAAATATCTCGTTCCGCAGGAGTGCGGCAACAAGGTTGGTGTACGCTGGGCAACCGTGACGAACCGCAAGGGCCGTGGTATGATGTTCAGCGGCGACAAGATGGAATTTTCCGCACTGCCGTACACACCGCACGAGCTGGAAAATGCGATGCATCCGTATGAACTGCCGCAGGTACATTACACCGTTGTGCGCGTGGCAAAACAGCAGATGGGTGTCGGAGGAGACGACAGCTGGGGTGCACAGACCCATCCGGAATACCTGATTCCGGTTGACCAGAAACTGGAATTTACCTTTACATTCCGAGGCATTTGAGAATAAAAGGAGATTTTCATGAGACAGAATATAAATTTTGGAAAACTTCTGCATGGCGGAGATTACAATCCGGAACAATGGCTGGAATATCCGGAAATTCTGGAACAGGATCTTGCGTATTTCAAAAAAGCGAAAATAAATGAAGTTTCCCTCGGCATCTTTTCCTGGGCATTCCTGGAGCCGGAAGAAGGCGTGTTTGATCTGGAATGGCTCAAAAAAATGGTAGACCGCCTGTATGAAAATGGAATTTCTGTCATGATGGCTACACCGACAGCGGCAAGACCGCGCTGGATGGCACAGAAATATCCGGAAGTACTCCGCATGGATGCGATGCGGCAGAGAAATCTGTACGGAGAGCGTCATAACCATTGCTATACCTCGCCGGTGTACCGGGAAAAAACGAGAAAGATCAATACAAAACTGGCAGAAGCGTTCAGGGATCATCCAGGTGTCATTGCATGGCATATTTCGAATGAACTAGGCGGAGAGTGCCATTGTCCGCTCTGCCAGGAGGCATTTCGGAACTGGGTAAAACAAAAATATGGCAGTTTACAGGCCTTAAACCATGCATGGAACACGGCGTTCTGGAGTCATACATACCAGAGTTTTGATCAGGTGGAGAGTCCGTCGCCAAAAGGAGACGCATCGCTGCACGGACTGAATCTGGACTGGAAACGATTTGTAACAGATCAGACAGCCGATTTTGTGAAATGGGAGATCAGCGCGCTGCGGGATGCCGGTGCCAAACAGCCTACGACCATCAATATGATGTATGATTTCAAGGGACTGGATTATCACAAGTTTGCCGACATTGTTGATTTTGTTTCCTGGGACAATTATCCGACCTGGCACAAAGAAGCGGAAGCAGTTACGGCAGCAGATACGGCGATGCAGCATGATATCATGCGCAGTATCCAGAAAAAGCCGTTTTATCTGATGGAGAGCTGTCCGTCCGCAACAAACTGGCAGCCGGTCAGCAAACTGAAAAAGCCGGGCATGCTGCACGCCGCATCCATTCAGGCCGTGGCGCACGGATCAGACAGCGTCCTGTATTTCCAGATGCGCCAGAGCCGTGGAGCTTCCGAAAAGTTTCATGGAGCGGTGATAGACCATTATGGAGGAGATGACACCCGTGTATTCCGGGAAGTGACAAAGGTAGGAGAAACCCTGGCGCAGATGCAGGAACTTTCCGGTGCCATCTGCAGTCCGAAAGTGGCTGTGATTTATGACACCGAAAACCGGTGGGCACTGGAAGATGCGGCAGGGCCACGGAATCAGGGCCTGTTTTACAAAGAAACCGTGGAAAAATCATACCGCGCCTTCCGCAGACTCGGCCTGGATGTTGATGTCATCGATGAAACGCAGGGTCTTTCGGACTATCAGATCGTGGCAGCGCCTGTGGTTTATCTGCAGCGGGAAGGATGGGTGGAAAAAGTACGGCAGTTTGTGGCCGGAGGCGGCACTTTCCTGGCAACGTACTGGTCCGGAATTGTAGATGAGACGGATCTTTGTTTCCTTGGCGGAACGCCGCACGGACTGCTGGATGTAATGGGACTTCGGAGCATGGAGATTGACGGCCTGTACGATGGGGAATGGAACGAAGGAGTTCCGGTCCCGCAAAACCGTCTGCATCTGACCCGGACGTACCGGTGCAGCAATCTCTGTGAACTGGTGAAACCATCGACAGCAGAAGTGCTGATGACTTATGGAAAAGATTTTTATGCAGGAATGCCTGCACTGACAGAAAACCAGTATGGCGCAGGAAAAGCATATCAGATCTGTGCCGGTTTTGAACAGGGTCTGTACGATGAGCTCTGCGGAAAACTGGCAGAAGAAGCAGGTGTCACATCGGTGGTGAAAGAGATTCCGGATGGCGTGGAGGTTACAACGCGCGAAAAGAATGGAATCCGGTATGTGTTCGTACAGAACTTTAATCGGAATGCCGTGGAAATCAAACTTCCGGTCGAACAGTATCCGGTGTGGAACGGACAGTATGATGGAACAATCGGAAGCTGGGAAACAGTGGTGCTGAAAGAAAACAGTCCGAATTTCCGGGAAAAATAGAAAATAAAAATGTCTCAAAACAAAAGACTGGTTTTGAGACATTTTTTTTGCAAAAAACAAACGAATATCAGGCGGTTTCGGATTCTTCGGCGGAGAGTTTTTTCTTATAATTTTCTCCCCAGCTCCACATGGCATCCATGATTGGCTGTAGGCTGTAGCCCAGGTTGGTGAGGGTATATTCTACCCGCGGCGGAACTTCTGCATAAACTTTACGGCTGACGAGCCCGCTCTGTTCCATCTGACGGAGCTGGCTCGTCAGAACTTTCTGGGAAACGTGACCGATGGATTTTTTTAGTTCGCCAAAACGTTTGGTGCCCGGCATCAGATCACGGAGAATCAGGACTTTCCATTTATCACTGATTAAGGTTAAGGTAGTCTCTACCGGGCAGGCCGGGAGATCGGCTAAAGATATTGCGTTTTTTTCAGAAACTGACATAAAAAACCTCCATTTCATAAAGATTTTCTTGTAAAAGTAAGCACGGAAAACCTTGTATTTACACAATAGTTTCCTTTTGGTAACTACAGCACAATATTGTGCTTACTTTACGTTAAGACGCTTTGGGCTTATTATAAAGCCATCGAAAGAAAAAAGCAATCCTTTCGAGAAAAAAGATCCGAAGCGCATTCGAAAAAGGCCGAAACCAAATCATAAGAAACAAGCTCAAAAACAAAATCAAAAAACGAAAATGGAGGACATCATCATGAGTAAAGTAGTAGAATTCTTAAAAGAAAACCCGGTACAGTATTTAGCAACTGTAGGGCGCGATGGAAAAGCAAAATGCCGTCCGTTTATGTTTATTGGCGAAATGGAAGGAAAACTGTGGTTTTGTACCAACAACACAAAAGATGTTTATAAAGATATGCTGGCAAATCCGGAAATTGAAATTTCCACTTCCAGCCCATCCTATGCATGGATCCGTCTGAACGGAAAAGCTGTATTTGAAAACAACATGGCTGCAAAAGAAATGTGCATGGGAAATCCGATTGTAAAAGGCCAGTACCAAACCGCTGACAACCCGATTTTCGAGGTATTCTATCTGAACAATGCACACGGTGTAATCGCAGACTTTTCCGGAAACCCGCCGTACGAGTTTTAATCTGTCGCTATGAATTTGAAGTAAAAAGAGAAAGGAATCTGCCGCTATGGAGAGAAATGATTATCTGAAGATGTTAGTAGAGGAGATGCACTCAACCACGATGGCGACGATCGGTGCAGACGGTCATCCACAGACCCGTGTGATCGATATGATGCTGTGGGACAAGAAAGGAGTGTATTTTCTGACGGCAAAAGGAAAAGCCTTTTATGCACAGCTCATGGAGCAGGGCTATGTGGCAATTTCTGCGACGAAAGATAAAAAAGCAGTCTCTCTCCGCGGCAGAATCCAGAACATCCACAGTGAAAAGCTGGATGAAATTTTCGGAAAAAATCCATACATGCAGAAAATTTATCCCGGCGATACACGCGCGGCACTTGAGGTGTTCCGCGTGTACGAGGCCGAGGGAGAATACTTCGACATCAGCGATCCGTCGCATATCGTGCGGGACACGATCCTGATCGGCGGCGCAGAGCAGTCGATGGCTGGGTACGAGGTGGGAAACGAATGCATTGGCTGCAAGCTCTGTTTTTCAGTCTGTCCGCAGAAATGCATCGACATCACCCGCATCCCGGCCGTCATCGACCAGCACCAGTGCCTGCACTGCGGCCGATGCGCGGAGACGTGTCCGAGAGGAACGATTCGCAAAAGAGGGCAGTAGTCCCCTTATTTTAGCTACAGATTTTATGGGAATAGTGATAAGATAAAGTCTATAGAAACGATGGAAATGAGGGAATAACATGAACCAGAGTGAACGAAGAAATTTTCTGATCCAGTCATTGCTGGAAGAGAGCCGGGAGTACCGCGGAATGCAGATTCCGTCTGACAGCACCGGGCAGAGACAGCTTCTGCGGGGGCTGATGAATGTGCGCATGGTGAAAAAGAGCAGTGCAGAATTTCTGAACATTCAGGATGCGTATCTGCAGGAGGAGACGGCAAAAAAGGGCGTGACGAATGTCGACGACCTTACGCCGGTGCAGCAGGGGCTGTATCTCTGGCAGGGCGATATCACCGCGCTCCGGTGCGATGCGATTGTGAATGCGGCGAACAGCGGGATGACTGGCTGTTACGTGCCGAATCACCGGTGCATTGACAACTGCATCCATACGTTTGCGGGTGTGCAGCTTCGGCTGTACTGCGAGGAGATGATGGAAGCGCAGGGCCATGCGGAGCCGACGGGGCAGGCGAAAATCACGCCGGCGTATAATCTGCCGTGCCGCTATGTGCTCCACACGGTTGGACCGATTGTGGGCGGCCATCTGACGGAAACACACTGCCGGCAGCTGGCGGACTGCTATCGGTCGTGCCTGTCACTTGCGGCGGAGAACGGACTGAAAAGCGTGGCGTTCTGCTGCATTTCCACTGGAGAATTTCATTTTCCGAACGAGAAAGCAGCGGAGATTGCCGTTGCGACGGTGAAAGAGTTTCTGGCGCAGAAAGAGACGAGCGTGGAGAAGGTCATTTTCAACGTGTTCAAGGACCGCGACAGGGAGATTTATGAGGAGCTGCTGGGAGAAAAGTAATCGCTGAAGAATGGGGAACAAAAGCAGAAAGAAAAGAAGAGGTGAATTTGTGATGTTTGAAAGTTGGAAAGAAAGAGAATTTGAAAAAAAGATGGAGCGTTTTCGCACCGCACTGCAGGAAAAAAACACGATTTTAATAGGAGCCGGGGCTGGGCTTTCGACATCGGCCGGATTTACCTACAGCGGTGAGCGGTTCCGGAAATATTTTGCAGATTTTGAACAGAAATACGGTTTCCACGATATGTATTCTGGCGGCTTCTACCCTTACGATACGCTGGAAGAATACTGGGCGTACTGGAGCAGATACATTTACATCAACCGTTATCAGGACGCGCCAAAACCGGTTTACCAGAAACTGCTCAGCCTGATGAAAAATAAGAGCTATTTTGTCATCACCACAAATGTAGACCACTGCTTCCAGAAAGCCGGATTTGATAAAAACCGTTTGTTTTACACGCAGGGAGATTACGGCCTGTTTCAGTGCTCTGAGCCGTGCTGCAAGGAAAAGTATGACAATGAAGAAATCATTCGAAAGATGCTGCTTGCCCAGGGGTATCAGATCCTGGAAGACGGAAGCCTTGTTCCGCCGGAGAACGGAAACCTGAGCATGCGGATCCCATCCGAACTGGTGCCGTACTGCCCACACTGCGGAAAACCGATGAGCATGAATCTGCGCGCGGATGACACGTTTGTGGAAGATAAAGGCTGGCATGAGGCATCCAGCCGACGCATCGATTTCCTGCTCCGTCACAACAGAGGCCATATCCTGTATCTGGAACTCGGCGTGGGATACAACACGCCGGGAATCATCAAATATCCATTTTTCAGCATGACAGCAGAAGATAAAGATAATCTTTATGTCTGCATCAACACCAGCGATATGCGTGTCCCGGATCTGATCCGTGACAGAGCGGTGTGCATTAAAGGGGATATTGGGGAAGTGCTGGATCGGATCTGAGACGGAAAAACATATAATATTCGAGAAAATTAATCACGTCACTTACGTGACGAGATGATGACATGATTGACGAGATAAATTCAACAGAGTTGCATACCTGCCTGCTGGAAATCACATTGCTGCCGCTGGCACATTACTGGCATTTCTGGTACGGCCCGCTGGATGCAGCCATTTACGGATCCTTTATCCTGGGAGCAAAAATCCTGTGGCACATCGTCGATTTCGGACAGAGTATGCGGACCGCAGCCGAAGTAAATGAACAGCTCCGCAGACGACGCATGGAGACGGTGGAGGAAAGAAGAGAAAAAATGAGAAAACGGCACTGATCTGTAAAAAGATCGGCGCCGTTTTTTGCATAGGATAGGAAGGACTACTGTGCCTTCTGTGCAATCTCTTCATCGGAAATCAGATTGCTGTGATATTCGATTTTGCCCGACAGGACATCATCGTAAAAATTCTGTTTCCAGTCGATATAATCGATGGCTTTCTGCAGTTTTTCCATCGATGCGAGCAACGCTTCTTTTTTTACCGCGAGAATTTCTTTACGCTCCGGAATGGAGGATGGACCTTCGAGGCAGTAGGCGAGATATTCTTTCATTTCCGCCAGCGTCATGCCGCAGCGCTTCAGGCAGCCGAGGCTCTGGATCCATTTGATGTCGCGGTCGTCGAAAACGCGGTAATTGTGGCTGTCGCGTTTTACGTTCGGGACGAGGCCTTCTTTGCAGTAAAATTTCAGGGTTTCATACGACATGCCTGTCTGGATGCAGGCTTCTTTCATGGAATACATCATGCATACCTCCCAACAAAGTTCATAACAGAATCGAATCGGTAGTAACTACCGGGTAAGATAACCATAGTATAGAATTCGGACTTTGTCAAGCGATCAGCTCTTCAAATTTTTTCTTTTTCGGAAAGGCCCGCCGAGAGGAAATGTTTGTCGATCTTGACTTCATCAAAAAGAATATCCTTCAGCGAATTCAAAGAAGAATACCCCGATCCGAAATCGTCCATGGAAATGCGGATATTCCGATCGTGGAAGAAGCGGATCGCCTGCTTGTGATAGGCGGAAATCTTTTCCCGCGCCACGGCCGGATCCTGCCCGGTGATATCGATAATGCCGACAAAGATATCGGAGTGATAGCGGTTCACAAAGAGTGTCTGCGGAAAGAGTTCCAGCTTTTTCAGGATGAAATTCAGAATGTTCGTACCCATCTCATAACCCCAGTAATTGTTGATCAGATGAAAATTGTCGACATCCGTCATCAGAAAGGCGTACTGCTTTTCTTCGCTTCTGTTATTGAGAAGCGTAAAAATTTTTTCTTTTAAAGAATCCGTGGAAATGCTCTCAGCAAGCATACTGCGGCGGGCGGCGAGAGGTCCGTTTTTCTGGAGCTGTTTTTTATACCGCTTGTCCTGGTACATTTTTTCGTCCGCCATTTGCAGCAGATCCATGATCAGATAATAATGATTTTTGCAGCTCAGCTCATATCCGACGGCATAGCTCAGCGGGTGATCCGCCGTCTGGTTGTAGGTGTCGATCATCGTCTGCAGCTGAAGATTCATCTGCTCCAGCTGGTTCCAGGTTGCATGATTCTGCACAATGACAAATTCATCACCGCCGAACCGCGCCAGAAAGCTGTCCTCGGTCAGAATGCGGGTCAGATAGGAGGCGAAGGTCTGGATAAAGACGTCGCCTTCTTCGTGGCCGTACGTGTCGTTGATCATCTTTAAATTGTTCATATCAAACATCATCACGCCGACATCGAGTGTATCGTCTGCGTTCTGAAGCTGGAGGAGCTTTTCTTCCAGCGACTTTTTATCGTGCACGCCGGCGACATCAAAGCCGGAGCGGCGGATCAGGCTTTTCAGATAATCGGTAAGCGTCAGTGCAGAGGCGCAGCCGAGCAGCGTAAGGATAATCAGAAGCGCAAAGGCGCGATGATCCAGCCCACGCTTGAAATGCAGAAGCAGCGATGTCAGAAAGATGACATGGAATGCGATCTGCAGATAGCACAGTTTGATGATTTTTTTGTTCTTTTCCATAATACTCTATACTTTCTAAATGCGTATGCAAAAAGTGAACCCTGCCATCGGTTCAGCTGGCATACACAATAATTTTCTTGGCCAGACTCTTATCCAGCCCGATTTTACTGCCCTTCACCATGACGAGATAATAACCGTGAAGCTCCGACAGAATCGAAATCCTGGCCCCGGGAACAAACCCCAGCGACTCCAGATAATGACGCTGCTTTTCCTGGCCGCAGATTTTATTGATGACGTAAAACTGATTGAAAACGGTTAAATTTAAAGGCATGCAGGACCTCCTTTATTGCGAGAGTGCATCAAGTTAGAATTGCCTAACGGATAGTATAGCATAACATATTTGGAACAAAATGGAAAACTTTTTCTTTGAGAAATTTTTTCAAAAAAGCTTTTATGGGGACGGACGTATTTTAACGTTTCTTATTTTGGGGGAATCATGTATAATGGAAATGAAACATCAGTGACAAACTATGACATGGGAAAAGGAAGAGAAAACAATGAAACATAGAATAAAAATCCTGCTGCTTGCAGTTCTGATCGCAGCGCTCTGCAACTGTATGCTGATGATCGGGATGACCAAAACGAAAGAGAAGAATACCATTCCAAAAGATGCAAGCCTGATCTGCGAAGAAACCGTATCGCCGAACAAGGACTATATTACGGATGAAAAAGACCTGGTAAATTATACCGTGCGCGTCTATCAGGAAAAAAACAACGACATCATCGTCTATGCGGAATCCAATTCGCCGCTGTTCGATGAAGCACAGTACATCGTAATATGCGACCACGCTATCACCGCCGACGATGTCCATATCAAATGGACAACCCTCATGGGCAGCACCGAAGCGAGCGAGAAAGATGAGATCGGACTCGCACACGTTTCGATCTCAAAAGACGGGGAAGTGTTCAATGAAAAGACGATCAGCTTTGTGGCGAAAGCGGTGAATGCGGTTACGGATGTGATAGGGTAAAGAAAATAAGATAATAAAAAAGAAACGAGCAACTCCCTCGGCTCACGATGAGCTTACCGGACAAAAAAACCGTTTCTTTTTTTATGCTAAAATGACTTTCCTGTTTTGTCAAGAACCGCATAGCATTTTACATCGCCAAAATCGTGGCCACCAGTTTCTTGCACTGCACGAGCAGTGAGGACGGAATCGCATACTCATCAAGTGAATGTGCGCCTGCGCCCTGGATACCGAGGCTGCAGAGGGCGGGGATTCCGATGCGGGTGACGAAGGAGGTGTCGGAGCAGCCGCTCTGCTGGATGCCCTGCGGGATTGGTTCGCCGAGGAGTTTACAGCTTTCCTGATAGAGGGAGAGGAGGCGGTCGGCACCGTCGACCATTTCCATGGCGGGGTAGTAGCCGTTCTGTTCCATGGTGCAGCTTGTGCCAGGAACGGTGACGTGTTCGCAGAGATTTTTTAAGAAAGCGATGGCTTCTTCATACTGCGCATTTGCCGCGTATCGGATACCGATGGAAAACTCACAGGAATCCGGGATGACATTGGCTCCGGTTCCGCCTGAAATACGGCCGCAGTTGAAGGAAAGATAGCCGAACACCGAGCGGCTCTCAATCTCTGTAATCATGCGCGCCGCCTGCAGAATCGCACTCGCGCCTTTCTGCGGCTCCTTTCCTGCATGAGCCGCTTTGCCCTTTACTTTCACGCGAATGATCGCGCCGCCGTTTCTTCTCGTAGTCACTTCGCCGCTGGTGTAGCCCGATTCCAGATTAAAAGCCGCCTCACAGCCGCTGGCATACTGCTCGACAAGCTTTCCGGCCTCGCCGTGGGAAAATGCATGGGCGACTTCCTCATCACCGGTGAGCACCAGTTTGATCTGTCTGTCCTCATACCCGACCGCATTCAGTGCGCGGAGCACAAACAGCGCGATCACATCGCCGCCCTTCATGTCATAAACGCCTGGACCGTACACGCGGTCATCCTTCACAAGAAACGGTTCCGGGCCGAACTTTCCAACCGCATGAACTGTATCCATATGCCCAAGCAGAAGAATCGGCTTCTTTTCCTGCGGCCGGGTCCACGCGGCAAACGTCGGGCCAGCCTTCTCAAAGTGATGAATCTGACGCTCCATGCCGAGCGCATCACAGTACGTATCGAGATGCGCCGCAATCCGCTCATTCGCCTCGCGATCAGCCGAAGGCGTTTCAATGGAGACAAGATTTTTCAGCAGCTCCATCATACTGTGTTCGTTTTTCTCGAGATAGGCAAATGCCTGTTCCGTTCTTTTATCCATAAACATTCTCCATTTCTTATGTTTTATAAAGTGATTTTCATAATCCGTGCCGGCCGTCCCCTGCCGCCGCTGATTTTGCCGATCGTGGTCACACAGTTTTCCTGTTCCAGCCGCAGAATCAGCCGGTTGGCGCTCCGCTCCGTGATCCCCATATCTGCAGCGAGCTGTGCGGAAGTGATTACCTGATCATGTGACCGCAGAATCTCTTTCAGTTTTTCATACGTACTGCTGCTGATGTGAAGCCGGTGCAGAAGATACGCCGTGTGATCGGTCGGGTCATTGATCTTAATTTCGGTAAACTGATGCTCATCCTCCGCAATATAGTTCGCGCCGGAGCGGTCCGCGATCGAGTGGTTGAGCGCCATCGCCGCGCGGGATTTCGCCTCCATGGGAGTATCACCGTAGCCGATGCCGATCCACAGCCGGTTGTGCGGCGTCTGCTGTCCGTGAAACAGAATCTTCAGATATTCCCCGTTCTGAATAAATTCCCGCATCAGAACCGGACGGGATGACATGATATAAAAAATAGAAGCGCCCTCGGAGAACGCAGCAGCCCCCATGCGGTGGGCGGCAGAGTAGATCAGCTCGCGCATCTCATTCTGATAATGAATCTTCTCCCATTCCCGGAGCGAAAGATCCGTCTCCTGATCAAAGGAATAATCAAAATAGATCTGCACGGAAGCACTCTGCCCGCGGTTCTTCTGCGCCGTATTTTCCAGAAACTGAAGATGATAAACCTGTTCCAGAATTACATCCTCGGAAACCGAGATGCGGATGCAGGGAATGCCTTCTGCCGACAGTGCCTCATACGTTTTTTCCATGTTGGTAAAGCAGATTTTTGCCCCGTTGTGAAAATAGTTGTAACGGTGAAAATCCGTGAGGGCATCCTGAAAATCGCCCTGATCGGGAGAAGAGCCGTGTGCCACAAGGACGCGGCCATTGGAAATGCCGATCTCTTCCAGCGTTTCCTGCACAAGCTGTTCCTCATACATATCGATACTGATGACATCCGGCACGCAGGAATAACGGACAGCAGATTCCGCCAGCGCTTTTAAGATGGAAGCCTGATTGTGCGGAAGAAAGGTCCAGGGAACGTTTGGCTCCAGCCGCTTTAAAGCATAGTGATAGTTGGTCGGCCCAGTAAAAATAATGCCGGATACTTTCCCTTTCTGAAACTGGGCAGCCGCTTCCAGACCGTACCGGTAATCGTTGGAACGCCGGTAGACCACTTCAAGGTCCGGCATGCGCTTCTCCAGCGTTTTCTGAATCCTGTCGCAGATATGGTCAGAACCTGTTACGCCGATTTTCATATATAAAATTCCTTTCCGAGAATTAAAGACATAAAAATGAATTATGGCATAATTTTACACCTATTAAGGACGAAAGGCAAATGGTAAGATGTAGAAGAATTGTTTTTGAAAATTTTTTTCAAGAATGGAGAGTGGAAAAGAAATGAAAAATCAACGTATGTTAGATGAACTGACCGAATTGATGCGGATTGATGTGTCGAGCGGTCAGGAGACGGAGATTGCAGAGCATCTGGTGAAAAAACTGGAGCAGATGGGATTTGCGATTACGCGGGATGAGGCCGGGGCTACGTTTGGCGGCGTGTGCGGCAATATTCTGGCGGTTCGGGAAGGAGAGCGGGACGGTGTTGTCTGTTTCTGTTCCCATATGGACCGTGTGCCGGGCGGCATTGGAATCAAACCGGTGGAGGAGGATGGAATCCTTCGTTCTTCGGGCGACACGATTCTGGCGGCAGATGATCTGTCCGGTGTGGCAGCCATTTTAGAGGGCGTGCGTCAGGCGATTGAATCCGGGAAGGCGCTTCCGAAACTGGAGATCCTCTTTACGGTCGGCGAGGAGGCCGGTCTGTACGGTGCGAAAGCATTCGATGTAAGCCTGCTGACATCAAAAACGATGTATGTGCTCGACTCCCCGGGACGCATCGGCCGAATTGTAAATGGTGCGCCGGGCCGTGCCCTTCTGGAAGCACAGGTTTTCGGCAAGGCAGCCCATGCGGGAAATGAGCCGGAGAAAGGCATTGATGCGGCAAAAATTATGGCGGAAATGCTCGCAACGATGGAGACGGGAAGACTGGATGAAAATACAACGTCGAACTTTTCTCACCTCTGGTCCAAAACATGCGAGGCAATGAACGTTGTCTGCGACCACGCAATCCTGCGCGGAGAGATGCGGAGCCGGTCGGGAGAAAAACTCGACCGCTATGAAGCGTATTTCCAGTCGCACTGCCGTGAAATCGCAGAAAAGCGCGGTGCGCGTGTGGAATTTAAAAGAGAAAACACCTTCCTGCCGTTCTTCATCCCGGAGGATTCCGAGATGATTCAGATCGTCACGGAATCCCTGAAAGAGATGGGAATCGAACCGCAGATCAACGGCGGAGGCGGCGGTATGGACGGCAATATTTTCAATCAGAAGGGAATCACCTGTGTCGGTATCGCAACAGGATATTTCAAGAATCATTCGACCGAAGAATATCTGCATCTCGATGACTTCTATCATGCCGGAGAGCTTGTGGCGCGGATAATTGGAAGGATTGCATAAATATGCAAAATATAAAATAAAAACTGGATAAAACTTGCAAAATAAAAGAAAATTATGTATAATTTCAAATTAAAAAGAGCAAGGGAGAAAAAGAAATGGCTGAGATTTTAACAAACAACGCAATGTTCTCCAGCTTCATGATTGTTCTGATCGTGTTTGCACTTGGCGACATTGTCGGTAAAATTACAAAAGGAAAGCTGTCCGGAATGATGGTCGTCATGCTCCTGTTCCTGGTAGGCTTTCTGACGAAACTGATCCCGGCGGACATCATCGACCAGGGAGGCCTTACGGCGTTATCAAAACTGGCAATTGCGATGGTACTGTTCAACATGGGTACTACCCTGAACGTGAAACAGCTGATCGAGGAGTGGAGAACCGTATTAATGGCGGCACTCTGTATGCTGGCGTCCTGCCTTGTGATGCTTCTGGTATCCCCGATCATCGGATTTGACACTATGCTCGTCGGCATGCCGGTTATCAACGGTGCGGCAATGGCAACTTCGCTGATGGCAAGCGCCGCAGCAGAAAAAGGACTGGAAACGGCGGCAGCGCTCTGTGCAGTCATCTATTCCGTACAGAAATTCGTCGGTGCGCCGATCGCATCTGCCATGGGTATCCGTTACGGAAAAAAACTGCTGAAAGCATACCGCGAGAATCCGGCGCAGTTTAAAAAGCAGGAGACCGGAAACGGTGCTTCCGCAAAAGTTTCCTTTACAGATAAACACAAAGAATGGTATTCCGCCAACGTCATGATGGCGCTCGTTGCAGCCGGTTCCTGGGTTGCCCACATCCTTGGCGATCTGACTCCGATCAACTACAGCATCTGGGCGCTGCTTCTCGGTGTTGTCTGTGCCGCTTCCGGACTCGTTCCGACAAAACCGCTGCAGAAATCGAATTCCTACGGCCTGATGATGGTTGCAGTTTTCGGTTCCATCATCCCGTCCCTGGCGAAAGTTTCCTTGAGCGATCTCGGTACGATGGCATTCCAGACGATTGTTCTGTTCATCGCGGCTCTGATCGGTGTTGCACTGGTTGGATGGGTTCTTCCGACCTGGAAACTTGTCGGCGACAAGGATCTGGCTGTCGGCATCGGTGTCGAGCAGTTCCTCGGATTCCCGAGCAACGTGGTCATCTGCCGCGAGGTCGGCGATGCAGTCGGAGAGACACTGGAGGAGAAAGCGTTTATCGAAGATACCTTAAACGTGCCATATGTCGTGGGAGGAATTACGGTTATTACGGTTCTGTCCACGATGCTGGCTGGATTTGTTATCAATATGCTGTAAAATTTTAAAATCATAGGAAAACAAACATGACTTTGATGCAGAGGAAGAGTCCCCTGATCAAGGTCATGTTTTATGTTGGCATGCGGAGCAGTTCCCTCTGCATGAGACGATTAACTTTACGAGAAAAGAAAAAAATATCCCCCCACCCGGCTTGTGAGAGCCTGAAATATCAAATATAATGAACGAACAGTACATGGATCAGGCGCGCAGATCATGGGAGTACAAAGCAAAAAAGCGGTCAGTCCGGGTAAAAACGGTCTGAAAATGGGAGGAAAAGGATGAAAAAGAAAATATTATCTTTGATGCTGATGGTGTCTCTTGCAGCATCCCTTGCGGCATGCGGTCAGGACAGCGGGAAAAACAGCAACAGTACAGATTTGTCGAAAACAGAGACGGAAGCTTCTTCCGGCCAGACAGGGGAGGAAGAGACGACCCTGGTTTATGGTTCTGCTGATTATACCAGGATTAATCCGGCGATGGATGAGCACGGTGAAATTAATCTGCTGCTGTTCAACGGACTGACCGCACACGATGCGGATGACAACATTGTTCCGGGTCTGGCAGAAAAATGGGAGTACGATGCAGAAACCTGCACCTACACCTTTCATATCCGGGACGGCATCCAATGGCATGATGGAGAAAAATTTACGGCGGACGATGTGAAATTCACCATCGAAGCGATCATGGATCCGGAAAACGGATCTGAAAATGCACCAAATTATGAGGATGTAGAAGAGATTACAGTTATAGATGACAGCACCGTTTCCTTCCGCCTTTCCGAGCCGAACGTGGCTTTCCTGGAATACATGACGATGGCCATCCTGCCGAAGCACCTGCTGGAAGGTGAAAATATGCAGGAATCGGATTTCTTCCGTGCACCGGTTGGAACCGGCCCGTATAAACTGGAGAGCTGGGACGAAGGCCAGTCGATTGTTCTGGTAAAAAATGAAGATTATTACCTTGGGGCACCAAAGATTGACAAGGTCATTTTCAAAATTGTACCAGATGATAATGCACAGGCGATGCAGCTGGAATCCGGCGAACTGGATCTGGCGCTGCTTGACCCGAAAAATGCGCAGAATTTCAAAGAAAAAGACGGTTTTACCTGCTACGACATGACAACGGCAGATTACCGCGGAATCTTATTTAACTTTGCGAATGATTACTGGACGAAAAACAGGGATATCATTCCGGCCGTCTGTTATTCGATTGACCGCCAGGCCATTATCGATTCTGTGCTTCTTGGCGAGGGAATGGCGGCATACAGTCCGCTGCAGCGGAACATTTACAATAACGAAAACGTAGAACATTATGATTACAATCCGGAAAAAGCACAGGAAATTCTGGAAGCGGCCGGATGCACCAGAAACAGCGATGGTTTCTATGAGCGGGACGGCGAAGAAATCGGTTTTGTCATCAGCGTGATGTCCGGTGAGCAGGACCGCATTGATATTGCCCAGGCAGCAGCACAGCAGCTCCGGGAAACCGGAATCAACTGTACCGTAGAAATTCCGGCACAGATGGACTGGGGCGGACAGATGGCCTGCCTGATCGGCTGGGGAAGCCCGTTCGATGCGGACGATCATACATATAAGGTTTTCGGCACGGACAAAGGGGCGAATTATTCGAGCTATTCCAATGAAAAAGTAGATGAGTATCTGTCTCTTGCCCGTCAGAGTGACGATCCGGAAGTGCGGAAAGAATATTACGGAAAATTCCAGGAAGAACTGGCAGAAGATCCGGCCTATGCATTCATCTGTTATATTGATGCAAATTATGTGGCAGATTCCGGTATTCAGGGCATTTCCAAAGACACGGTGCTGGGCCACCACGGCGTTGGTATTTTCTGGAATATTCAGGACTGGACAATCGAAGAATAAAAACAAAAAAGCAGACGAAGGAGGTATGGTTACCTCCTTTTTGTCTGTATAGGAGAAAAATGGAATGAAGGAACGATTAAAAGTGGAACATCTTTCCGTCAGCTTTTTTACGGATGAGGGGGAAGTACAGGCGGTCCGCGATGTCAGCTTTTCCCTGAATGCAGGTGAGGTGCTCGCTGTTGTAGGCGAGTCAGGCTGCGGAAAAAGTGTGCTCTGCAAAAGCATTATGAAGCTGCTGCCGGAGAATGCAAAGATCAAAAACGGAAAAATTCTGGTCAATGGAGAAGAAATTGCAGGATACGGGGAGCGAAGAATGCGGGAACTGCGGGGAAAACTGTTCTCGATGGTTTTCCAGAATCCGATGACTTCCTTAAATCCGACGATGACAGTCGGAGCGCAGATTGCAGAGGCAGTGCGGGCGCATCAGAAAGACATGGGAAAAGAAGAAGTGGAACAGAGAGTGACAGAATTGATGCAGCTGGTGGGAATCGAGCAGGCAGAAGAGCGGAAAAAGGCATATCCGTATCACTTTTCCGGCGGAATGCGGCAGCGGATCGTACTGGCGATTGCGCTGGCGGGCAATCCGGAAATTCTGTTTGCTGATGAGCCGACGACAGCGCTGGATGTGACGATTCAGGCACAGATTCTGGACCTGCTTCGGGAAATTCAGAAAAAACTGGGAACGGCAACGGTCTTTGTCACACATGACCTTGGCGTTGTAGCGCGGATCGCAGACAGGGTAGCGGTCATGTATGCGGGAAAAATAGTAGAGATTGGAACCGTGGATGAGATTTTCTATGATCCCCGTCATCCGTATACGTGGGGACTGCTGCGTTCCATACCGGCGTTTTCGAGGGGAAAAGAAAGCCTGCCGTCTATCCCGGGAATGCCGCCGTCTCTTCTCCATCCGCCGAAGGGCGATGCCTTTGCCAGCCGCAATGCTTATGCGCTGGAAATTGATTTTGAGGAGGAGCCGCCGATGTTCCGGGTCACAGACAGCCATTATGCGGCAACATGGCTGCTGGATGAGAGAGCACCGAAGGTTGTGCCGCCGATAGGAGGAAACACAGATGGAACATGAGATTTTGCTGGATGTGCGTCATCTGACCCATATTTTTCCACTGTCCCGGAAAACAGCAGTCAAGGCAGTCGATGATGTATCGTTTCAGATTCGAAGAGGAGAAATTTTTGGACTGGTAGGAGAATCCGGTTCCGGAAAATCTACCGCTGCACGCTGTGTGATGAATATTTATCAGCCATATGCCGGCCAGATTTATTATAAAGGGATTGATACCTGCGACAGAGGCCAGTTCCGGAAAAATAAAAAAATGCTGCAGACGACACGCCAGATGATTTTTCAGGATTCCGGTTCCAGTCTGAATCAGAAGATGAAGGTCCGCGACATTATTGAGGAGCCGATGCGCGTGCAGAAAATCCGGCCGCTGCGGGGAAGCTATGAGGAGGAAGCCAGATTCCAGATGAAATACGTGGGGCTGGATCCGGAATATCTGAAAAAATATCCGGGAGAATTGTCCGGCGGACAGCGGCAGCGCGTTGCGATTGCACGGGCACTGACGATGGAGCCGGAGCTTCTGGTGGCGGATGAACCGATTGCATCGCTGGACGCGTCGATACAGGCACAGATTGTGAATCTGTTCCGTCATCTGCAGAAGGAGCACGGTTTTTCGTTTCTGTTTATTGCGCATGATCTGGATATGGTCGAATTTCTGTGTGACAGAGTAGGTGTGATGTACCATGGAAAACTGGTGGAGACCGGCCCGGCGCGGGCCGTGTTTGAAAATCCGCTGCATCCGTATACGAAAGCACTGATCGCGGCCATTCCGATTCCGGATCCGCGAAGGGAAAGAGCGAGAGCTGTACCGGATTTTTCCAATACAGAATTTCCCCGGACGGGAACACTGCGGGAAGTGGAAAAAGATCATTTTGTGCTGATGGAGGGAGGCGATGCAGGATGAAAAGCCGGAACAGAGTGCTTTACTATGGAAAAAAAGCAGCGGCATTTCTGGCAAGTGTTCTGCTGCTGTCTGTGCTCGTATTTTATATTTCAAGGCTTGCGCCGGGAGATCCGCTGGTATCATATTACGGAGACCGCGTGGAAAAAATGACGCCCGAAGAAAGAGCGTGGGCCGAAGAAAAATTGGGACTGAAGGATCCCATTTCCGTACAGTATATCCGCTGGGCAGGCAATGCACTGCATGGGGATTTCGGAATTTCGTACAAATATAAAATGGATGTAACGCGCGTGATCGAGGGAAGAATTGGAAATACGCTGGTGCTTGGCGGCATTGGATTTCTGCTGATTTTCACCCTCGCGCTGCTTCTTGGAATTCTCTGTGCATGGAAGGAAGATACTTGGCTGGACCGCATCATCTGTAAGGTGGGAACCATCACGGGATGTATTCCGGAATTCTGGCTGTCGCTGCTTCTGATTCTTGTTTTTTCCATGCAGCTCAAATGGCTGCCGAGTTCCGGTGCCTACTCTGTTGGAAAACAGGCAGATTTTTCTGACCGTGTCTGTCATCTGATCCTGCCGATGACGGTCGTAGTGCTGAGTCATTTGTGGTATTACGCATACATGATCCGCAATAAAATTCTGGATGAAGTGCGGGAAGAGTATGTGCTTCTGGCAAGAGCCAAGGGGCTGAAACGAAAGACGGTTCTGTTCCGGCATTGCCTGCGGAATACGATTCCGTCGTATCTTGGCATCATGGCCATTTCTGTTCCGCATGTGCTGGGGGGAACCTATATTGTAGAAACGGTTTTCTCGTATCCCGGTATCGGAACGCTGGCGTATGAGAGCGCACGGTACAAAGATTACAATCTTCTGATGCTGCTTTGCCTGATGTCCGGAATCGTTGTGATTCTGTGCAATATGGCGGCACAGATCATCAACGAGAGAATTGATCCGCGGATGCGGGAGAAAGAAGCGGCAGAAACATCGGAGGTAATGATGCTGTGACAGAAAAAACACAATTATTTCAATTTGCAGGAGAGAGGCCTGCAGAAAAAACAGAAGCAGAAAAAAAGAAAAAATGGTATCAGGACCGGCCGGTGGCAGCAGAGCTTTTTCTGGGTCTTCTTGTGCTGGGCTGCCTTTTCTGTGGGCAGATTATGACGAAGGATCCCTCGTATATGGATCTGAAAAACTGTTCCGTCATGCCGTGCCGGGAATTTCTGTTTGGAACCGATACGATGGGAAGAGATATTTTCTCGATGATCTGGTACGGCGGCAGAATATCGCTGGCGATCGGTCTGCTTTCTACGCTGATTTCCACTGTGATTGCCGTTCTCTTCGGCGCAGTCAGCGGATGTGCACCGGCGTGGCTGGACGCACTTCTGATGCGGCTGACCGAGATCTTTTTGTCGGTGCCGAATCTTCTTCTTGTCATTTTTCTTCTGGCCGCTGCGGGAAAATCCAATGTGATTACGATTTCTGCCGTGATCGGAATGACAAGCTGGACAAGCATTACAAAGGTTGTGCGGACCGAAGTACGGCAGATCCGGAACAGTGAATACGTGATTGCGTCGCGCTGTATGGGAGGCAGTTTTTTCTATATTTTATGGCACCATCTGGCACCGAACTTTTTTTCGTCTATTATGTTTATGGTGGTTATGAACATCCGAAGTGCGATTGTAGCAGAATCCACACTGAGTTTTATGGGAATCGGTCTTCCGCTGGAGGTGATTTCCTGGGGCAGCATGCTGTCACTTTCGGAAAAAGCGCTGATGACAAAGGCATGGTGGATCATTCTGATCCCGGGTGTTTTTCTGATTGTGACGCTGCTTAGTTTTACAAGCATTGGAAATTATCTGCGGAAGCAGGCAAACAGAAAACAGAGAAATCTGTGAGCTGTTCAGAGAGGCTGCGGTCTGTGGGGAATCCCTGCAGACTGCAGCTTTTTTGTCTTGCAATCAAATACAGGGATTGCTATAGTGAAAAGCAGAAAGAGTATTTTTAATACCTAAAAAAAAACAGCGGGAGGAGAAGGAAATGCTGAAGAGTCAGGAAATGCGGAAACTTGCACCGGAGATGGATCCGCTCCGGATTGGAACAGGATGGAAAAAAGAGGATCTTGAAAAACCGCAGATTATGGTGGAGAGTACGTACGGGGACAGCCATCCGGGAAGCGGCCACTTAAATCTGCTGGTCGAGGAAGTGCGGAAAGGCGTTGCGGAAGCGGGGGGCTTCGGGGCGCGGTATTTCTGCACCGACATCTGTGACGGCGAGAGCCAGGGAACGGACGGCATCAACTACAGTCTTGCGAGCCGCGAGATGATTGCCAATATGATCGAGATCCACGCGAATGCGACACCGTTTGACGGCGGCGTCTATCTGTCGAGCTGCGACAAGGGTATGCCGGGCAATCTGATCGGCCTTGCGCGTGTCGATATTCCGGCGATTGTTGTGCCAGGCGGAACGATGAATGCGGGACCGGAGATGCTGACACTGGAGCAGCTTGGCATGTACAGCGCAAAATTTGAGCGCGGTGAGATCGACGAGGAGAAGCTCGACTGGGCGAAATGCAATGCCTGCCCGAGCTGCGGTGCCTGTTCGTTTATCGGAACGGCATCCACGATGCAGATCATGGCGGAGGCACTCGGCCTTGCCCTGCCTGGAAGCGCTCTGATGCCGGCGACAAGCCCGGATCTTCTGGCATATGCACGGGAGGCAGGCCGCCAGGCGGTAAAACTGGCACAGATGGAGCATATGCGGCCAAGCGATCTTGTGACGAAAGAGAGTTTTGAGAATGCGATTCTTGTCCACGCGGCAATTTCGGGAAGCACAAACTGCCTGCTGCACATCCCGGCCATTGCGCATGAGTTGGGCATCGAGATCACCGGCGACACATTCGATCGTCTGCACCGCAATGCGCGGTATCTGCTCGATGTCCGCCCGGCAGGAAGATGGCCGGCAGAGTGCTTCTATTATGCGGGCGGCGTTCCGGCGATTATGGAAGAAATCAAAGATCATCTGCATCTCAATGTGATGACGGTGACTGGAAAGACGCTCGGAGAAAATCTGGCGGAGCTTCGTGAAAATGGATTTTATGAGAAGTGCAGCGGATGGCTCGCAAAATTTAATGAGCGGTATGGAACTTCGATTACAAAAGAAGATATTATCCGCCCGTATGACAAGGCGATCGGAACGGACGGCAGCATCGCTGTTCTGCGCGGAAACCTTGCGCCGGAGGGAGCCGTCATCAAGCACACGGCCTGCCCGAAAGAAATGTTCCACGCCGTCCTCCGTGCCCGACCGTTCGACAGCGAGGAGGAGTGCCTCGATGCCGTGCTGAAACATAAGGTTCAGAAAGGCGACGCCGTCTTCATCCGCTACGAAGGCCCGAAAGGCAGCGGTATGCCGGAGATGTTCTATACTTCCGAGGCAATCAGCAGCGACAAAGAGCTTGGAAAGAGCATCGCGCTTATCACCGACGGCCGTTTCTCCGGTGCCTCCACCGGCCCGGTCATCGGCCACTGCAGTCCCGAAGCTGTAGACGGCGGCCCGATCGCACTCGTCGAGGAAGGGGATTTGATTGAGATTGATGTGAAGGAACGAAAACTTAACATCATCGGAATCGCAGGAGAACGCAAGTCCATGGAAGAAATTGATGCGATCTTAAAAGAACGCCGCCGGAACTGGAAACCGCGCGAGCCGAAATACAAAAAAGGCGTACTCCGTCTTTTCAGCCTCCACGCAGCAAGCCCGATGAAAGGGGCGTATCTGGAATACTAAAAATACTTGCGTTTTTCTGGGATGGTCTTTAGAAGTTAAGGCAGAGCAAAAAATGGAGGAAGGAGCAACAGAAAAACAAGTGAAAGAAAATACCTAAAAAACAAACTGTTCCTGTATAATGTTGCATCTCTTCAGAAAATGGTCGGAAGTCCAGATTCTGTCCAGAAGAATGTGGTGCTGGAGAACAATTCGCTGTCGGCGGAGCAGATTACCGGTGTGGAAAACCGAAAGAGCAAGGCAGGCGAAGCCGTTCTTCCGGTACTGCGCAGTGTTTCGCTGTTTCTTCTCGGGCTGCTTGGCGTGCTTCTGATTCTGCTGACGCTGCTTGTGATTGCGGCGGAGGCGGCGCGGATCATCTGCCTTGGACCGGCGGCAAAGAAACAGCAGAAGGAGCGGCCGGGCAGGCGGATCCGGAGAACGGAAGCAAGAATTTACCAGTATCTTTGTCTGTGGGGCATAGATGCCGGTCTTGGCTGGGAAACAGCAGCAACCGATGCAGAACTCGCCCGCAGATTTCCGGCGGTCGAACCAGGCGAATATACGCGTGTCTGCCATCTGATCGAGAAACATATCTACGGCGAGAGTCTGCTGTCTCCTTATGAGGAACGTACGCTGAACCATTTTCTGGAAAAGCTGATGGAGCCGGTACCGGGCTGCAGCTGGAAAATGCGGCTGAAGCTGCGCTATGCGTGTCTGCGCCGTGTGAATACGAAGAAAAAGAAGAGAAAGCACAGCGCTTTCCAGCAAAAATAAGGGTTAGGAAAACAAATGAAAAGAGGGATTTTACGATGAAATATGTAACATTTAATATTCGCTGTGATTTTGGCCAGGATGGAGCCAATAATTTTATCTACCGCAGACCGCTGATTCTGGAAAAAATCAGACAGGAAAAGCCGGATATCATCGGTTTTCAGGAGGTACTGCCGCATGTGGCTGCCTGGCTGAAGGAAAATCTGACGGAATATTACATTGCCGGATGTGGAAGAGAAAAGGATCTGACCGGTGAGGCAATGATCATTGCCTATCGGAAAGAACGTTTTCAGAGTGTGAGCCTGGAAACCTTCTGGCTGTCACCGACACCGTACGTGCCGGGATCCCGCTATCCGGTACAGAGTATGTGCCCGCGTACTGCGACGGATGTGGTATTTGAGGATATGGAGACCGGAAAAGTGTTCCGCGTCATCAACACCCATCTGGATCACGAGTGCGCCGGGGCGAGAAAGCTTGGCCTGGAGCAGATTCTCGCACATCTGAGAGCAGAGAAAGCATTTGCCGATGTGCCGGTGATTCTTAGCGGCGACTTCAATGCCGAGCCGGACAGCGAAGAGATGAAACCGCTGAGGGAAACTGCCGGTCTTGTGAATGCGACGGAAGGAATCGGCATTACCTTCCACAACTATCATCGCGATGATCCGAACGATCCGCAGTGCTCGATTGACTACATCATTCTCAAAGGGGACTGGGAACTGAAAAAGGTGGAAAAATGGACGGAGCAGAAGGACGGTGTGTGCCTTTCTGATCATTATCCGATCTGTGCGGAACTTATTTAAAATATGGATGCAAGAGGCGGCCGCCGGGAGAAAAAATCTTCTGGCGGCGTTTTTTTACGATAGTTATAGGAAAAACTTATAACAAGTCAAAGAAAAAAGGGAATATACAAACGCCGCATTTTCTGTTATGATAGGTTACGTTACAAAACCTATCAGATTAGTATAGAAAGAAAAATTACGAAATAACAGGAGATTATTCATATGGCAAGAGGAATTGACACAAAATGTATCCATTTAGAAGAGGACGAGGGACAGTGTAGCCACTACGGCGCACTCAGCTACCCGATTTATCAGACCGCAACGTATGCGCATCCGGGCGTAGGACAGAGCACCGGATTTGATTACAGCAGACTGCAGAACCCGACCAGAGAGCATCTGGAGAAGATGGTGGCTGCACTGGAAAACGGAATTGATGCGTTTGCATTAAGCTCTGGCATGGCAGCGATCTCACTTCTGATGGAGCTGTTCCGCCCGGGAGACCACATCATTGCGGATTCCGATCTGTACGGCGGAAGCATTCGTCTGTTCCACCATGTGAACGAGAAAAACGGCGTCGAGTTTTCCGGCATCGACTGCTGCCGTGATGACGTGGAGAGCTATGTGAAAGAAAATACAAAAGCAATCTACATCGAAACTCCGACGAACCCGATGATGAACGTAACCGACATCCGAAAGATGGCGGATATTGCAAAACGCCACAACCTGATTCTGATCGTGGACAACACCTTCATGTCCCCGTACTTCCAGAACCCGCTCGATCTCGGCGCGGACGTTGTCATCCACAGCGGCACGAAATACTTAAGCGGCCACAACGATACACTGGCAGGCTTTATCGTGACAAACCGTGAAGACATTCAGGAAAAACTGCGTTTCCTGATCAAGACAACAGGTGCAGGCCTTGCTCCGTTTGACTGCTGGCTGGTACTGCGCGGCATGAAGACGCTTGGCATCCGCATGGAACGCTCCCAGGAGAATGCAAAACAGATTGCCGCATGGCTGCAGCAGCAGAAAGCAGTCACAAGAGTGATTTATCCGGGACTGCCGGATCACCCGGGCCATGAGATTATGAAAAAACAGGCAAGAGGCTTCGGTGCCATGCTGACAATCCAGCTCGAGAGCAAAGAGTTTGCCCTTGCCATTCTGGAGAAGGTAAGAATGATCCGTTTCGCAGAGAGCCTCGGCGGCGTGGAAACACTTGTTACGTATCCGACGACGCAGACACATGCCGATGTGCCGAAGGAAATCCGTGAGCGGAACGGAATTACGGAGAGCACCCTTCGCTTCTCCGTTGGAATTGAAAATATCGAGGACCTGATCGGTGAGCTTGAGAAGGTTTTTGCAGAAATTGAGGAAGAGAAAAATGACGGAAAGAAATCTTGATTTTGACAGAATCATCAACCGAAAAAATACAGACTGTTTAAAATATGACTTCGCAGTAAAACGCGGTATGCCAGCCGACGTGCTGCCGCTGTGGGTGGCGGACATGGATTTTGAGACATCCTCCTACATCGAGGATGCGCTGGTAGAGCGTGCGAAAATGGGCATTTACGGCTACAGCGATGCGCAGACTCCGTATTTTGAGGCCGTTGCGGGATGGATGAAACGCCATCACAACTGGGAGCCGAAAGAAGAATGGCTGATCAAAACGCCGGGCGTTGTATTTGCACTTGCGATGGCAGTCAAAGCTTACACCGCGCCTGGGGATGCCGTGCTGATCCAGTCACCGGTTTACTATCCATTTTCGGAAGTCATTGCGGATAACGGCAGAAGAGTTGTCAGCAGCACGCTGGTGCTCGGCAATGATAACCGCTATCACATGGATGTGGCGGATTTCGAGGAGAAGCTGAAAGCTGAAAACGTGAAGCTCTTTTTCCTCTGCAATCCGCACAACCCGGTCGGAAGAGTCTGGACGAAAGAGGAGCTGACGGCGATCGGCGATCTCTGCGTGCAGTACGGCGTGACCGTTGTAAGTGATGAGATCCATGGAGATTTCATTTTTAAGGGCGAGCATCAGGTGTTTGCTGCGATCAAAAAAGAGTACGAGGACATCACGATCACCTGCACCGCGCCGAGTAAGACATTCAATCTGGCAAGTATGATGATGTCAAACATCTTTATCGCCAACCCGGAACTCCGTGCGAAATTCCGGAAACAGCTCGATGCAGCCGGAACGAGCCAGCTTGGTGTGATGGGTCTGGTGGCATGCGAGACGGCATATAATAAGGGCGAGGAGTGGTATGAGGCAATGCTTTCCTATGTGAAGGCAAATGCAGAATTTACAAGGCAGTATGTGGAGGAGCAGATTCCGGGCGTGAAGATGATCGACCTGGAGGGAACATATCTCGTATGGCTCGATTTCCGCGAGACGGGGCTTTCTGTCGACGAACTGGAAGACCTGATCATCAACAAGGCGAAGCTGTGGCTCGACAGCGGCAAGATCTTCGGAGACTGCGGTCGCGGCTTCCAGCGGATCAACATCGCCTGCCCGCGCGCAACCCTGACCGAGGCACTGGAGCGGATTCGGGATGCGATGAAAAGCAGATAAAGCCACACCGATGAGATGCGTAGCATTTTGGAAGTTGGCTCTGAACAGTGACGAAAACATGTTGAAAAGGCGCAGCTTACGGAACATCTTTTTGGGAGATATGATTTTTTTTGTGTCTCCGGTAGAGAAAGAAGAAAGCTGCGCCTCCGCATATCAAAACGAGTACTTTCACCGGAATCTGATATACCGGATACACAGAGGTATAAATGCAATGATATTCTGGCGAAGAAACTTCGCTTTCCTCAGCAGGGCTCGGGCTCCAGGAAAAAGATGCCAGAATTCGAAAATATTTTTTATCAGAAGAAAACTGGCTATAAGGAAGATAAAAATCTGGGTTTCCAGGCGTTGTGATTTTCCGTTCCAGCGTCCAGGGTTCTTCCGTGCTGTTCCGAGTCCACAATTCTGCTTTTTCTAATTCAAAAAGATACATCAGTGGATCTGTCTCCAGACGGATAAAGTCTTCTTTCGCAGTTCTTACCTGGGTTATATTTTGAAAATCGAAAACTGTCTGATATAACAAAGAACGATCTGATTTTTCCTGATAGGTGAGTACATTTGCGGCATACAGATCTTGGAAACTTTTTGTCTTTTCAGATCGTTTAAAAAAATAGAAATCGATAGGTTTGGAAGAAGTTTTTCGATACTCGTTTTCTAAACTGGATTCTATTGGCGAAGCATTTTCTGGTACGTTTTCTTTTAAAAAAGAGCACAATACCGTATCGTCATTTTCGAATGCAGTGTCTGCTTTGACTGGAACAGAAAAACAGAATAACAGGGTGAAAAATAAAAATTTGATTTTTTTCATAATGAGTTACCTCTTATTTATGGCTTTATTCAGTTGATGCCGGATTTAAAAGTTTTTTTGAATGGTTGTTCTGTACTTTTTGTTCCTGCAATTCCTAAAACATTCATAATCTGCCCGTTTTTCTACGAGTAATGGCGACTTGCTCATGATTTTACTTAAATTACTTGAAAATACCTTAAACACAATTTGCCTATCAGAGAAATTTGTGCTTCTGGATAGGCAAATTGTTACTTTGAAAGAGTAATTAGAAATTAAATGTACTTGTATGTGGTGAATGAAAGTTTAATAACTTAGGTTCATTGTTTTATATGCAGTATAGGCTGTTCCTGATGGAGAGTAGCTAATTCCACCACCGTTGTAGGAAAAAGAGATACTGTAGCCGGTTTTCTGGGGATTATATAAGTATCCCATTACAATTCTTTTATCACTGCTATTACCTGCAGTAGCGTGACAGTATGTAACACCTTTAAGCTTCATGGCATAGTCGGGTGTTCCTAGTTGACTCCCTGAAAATTCAGCACCAGATAATTGCTGATTATTTGCAGTAAGAGTTCCACCGACTTTCCAATCGTTCATAGTATTATCTTTGTACCATAATTTTCCACCATATTCATACGGTCTCATAGCAGCGCCTAATTGAAAAGAAAAACTGTCTTTTCCGCGAGGTTGTTTATTAGAAGTAAACTCGTATGTTGGATAGATATAAATGGTTGATGCATTTTTAAAAGCTGATGCAGTAAAGGAAATACCGGTTAAAGTTTCGCTACTGAGTATCGATATTTGATTTTCGATATTTGAATTAATATATTCAAAATGTTTACCTCCACTTTTTAAGTCATCCACAATGAACTGCATGACGTCATCATCCAGCTTTTCTATTTCCTTTTGTGGCATTCCGGTTTTTAATAGATATGCTTTGTTAGATAGAACAACATTATTATCTGCCTTTACATTGCAAATTACCATATTTAAGGACAGAATACAACAAATAAAAAATGCAAGACATGTTTTTAATTTTTTCATGATGAGTGGTCTCCTTTCATAAGTATTGTTGGATGGTTTTAGTTTTTTATTTATCCTTAGATTAGTGCACTATCTGAAAAGTAAATTCGTTCGTTAATATGGATGATAAAATAGAAAATTAATAAAAATGCTTGTAATTATTATATAAATATATGAAAAATAAATCAATAGTCAAAAAACATATAAATAAATATATGAATTTGTAAAAAACAACGATTTTGTAAAAAGAATGTAATTTTAGAGAGATATATACGTATAAAAAAATAAAACGTGATTTTAATTTGCAGTGATATGGATTCTATGATATAGTGTGGTAAAGTGATGCTGTGAAAAAAAACAAAACCCCGTCGGCAAACAAGGCGGGCAGCGCAGGAAAGGGGATCATAACAATGTATATTACATGTCTGGATGTAGAAGGAGTACTGGTACCGGAAATCTGGATCGCGTTTGCGGAGGCAAGCGGAATCCCGGAACTAAAAAAAACGACACGCGACGAGCCGGATTACGATAAACTGATGAGATGGAGACTTGGAATCTTAAAAGAGCATGGCCTTGGACTGAAAGAAATTCAGGCTACGATTGAAAAAATTGATCCGCTGCCGGGTGCAAAAGAGTTCCTTGACGAGCTGCGCACCTTCTCCCAGGTGATCCTGATCAGCGACACCTTCACGGAGTTTGCCGCACCGCTGATGAAAAAACTGGGCTATCCGACGCTGTTCTGCAACTCTCTGGAAGTCGCAGACAACGGAGAGATCACAGGTTTTAAGATGAGAGTCGAGCAGTCGAAGCTCACTACCGTAAAAGCACTGCAGTCCATCGGATTTGAGACGATCGCAAGCGGTGATTCCTACAATGACCTTGGCATGATTCAGGCAAGCAAAGCAGGATTTCTGTTCCGCTCGACCGACAAAATCAAAGCCGACTATCCGCAGATTCCGGCGTATGAGACGTATGAGGAGCTGCTTGGTGCGATCAAAAAGGCAATGGAGGAGAAGTAAACAAAAAAGGTGATTTCCGGAGGTTGCGACGAACGGTCAGGAAAACAGAAATATGGGGGTTTTATTACATGAGAAGAAGAATTCAGGTAGAAGCAGAAAAACCACAATTCTGCGTCACAACAGGAATTACATTTGCACAGGCGGATGCCTGGTTTGGAAATACGGTGCAGGATTTGAAGCTGGATTTGATTTACCCACGGGATAACACCAGAAAATATCCGTGTGTGGTATGGATTTGCGGAGGGGCCTGGATCCAGATGGACCGCTCGGCACATTTTGCCTATCTGTCCGTACTGGCACAGCAGGGATTCGTTGTTGCATCGGTAGAATACCGCACAAGCAATGAGGCAAAATTTCCGGCACCGCTGCAGGATGTGAAAGCAGGAATCCGTTATCTGCGAGCACATGCCGATCGCTTCAATATTGATCCGGACCGCATCGGTGTGATGGGAGAGTCTGCGGGCGGTTATCTGACCTGTATGGCAGCGCTTGCGACAGATCCCGTTTATGATGTGGGAGAAAATCTGGAATATTCCAGTGCCGTACAGGCCGCCTGCCCGTGGTACCCGCCGACCGATTTCCGCGGATTCCAGTACAGTGATCCGGAGCAGTGTGCGGCATCTCCGGAGTCCCTTTTGCTGGGCAAAAACGTGATGCGCCATCCGGAAGAAGCACTCGCGTGCTGTCCGGTCAGCTTCGTGACAAAAGCCGCACCGCCGTTTCTGATCATCCACGGAGAGGATGACCATACCGTTCCGTTCGGACAGGGAGAGGAACTGCACGACGAGCTGGAAAAAGCGGGATGTGACGTCACACTGCTTTCGATCGAGGATGCCGACCACGCAGATCTCCATTTCTTCCAGAAGGAAGTGTGGGACGAAATCTGTGCATTCTTCCGCGCAAAACTGTAAAAGAAAAAAGCAGAACGAAAATGAAGTGAAATGCTCCCTTCTGAACAGACAGGTGAAAGAAGAAAAACTTGTCATTTAGGAAGGAGCATTTCACTTTCAACATTTTGTTCTGCTTTTTTGATGTGTTTTATCCAATGCGTCGTAAAACTCCTTGCTTTAGCTATGGGGATATAAGACGCGTCCATCGAATTTACGCAAGTAATTGAGATGGACAAAATAGTGGTTGTATTAAATGAAAAAATATAGTATAATACAAGCATGAATACAACATATAAATCAAACAACAATGTCGTCTATTCGTGTAAATACCATGTAGTATGGTGTCCTAAATATAGACGAAAAGTATTAACCAATGGTGTAGATACCAGATTGAAGGAACTGCTCACAGAGTATGCTGCAAATCTTTCTGTAGAGATTCTGGAAATGGAAATCATGCCGGATCATGTTCATATGCTGCTGGAAGTAGAACCTCAGTTTGGTATTCACAAAGCCGTAAAATCTTTCAAAGGCTATACTTCCAGAATTTTAAGACAGGAATTTCCATATCTTAAAACTAAGATGCCGACGCTTTGGACAAACAGCTATTTTGTATCGACGGTGGGTGGTACTCCGCTGGAAGCAGTAAAACAGTATATCGAAAACCAGAAAACATCGCAGAGACAAAAGGATAAGATGGGATAATGCAAAAAGGGATCAAATTCAGAATCTACCCGAATAAAGGACAGAAAGCCTTCATTCACCAGACGCTGGGATGCTGCAGGTTCATCTATAACCGGGGACTTGCCATGCGTAAGGAAGGCTATGAAAAAGGGGAAAAAATCGGCTATGGCCAGACTTCTGCCATGCTGACGGAACTGAAAAAGCAGGAAGAGTTTGCTTTTCTGAAAGAAGCCGATTCCATCGCATTACAGCAGTCATTGCGGGATCTTGACCGGGGATTTGTAAACTTTTTTCAAAAAAGGGCGTCCCATCCAACTTTCAAAAGCAAACATAACCATTTTCAGTCGTACAGAACGGTAAATCAAAAAGACAACATTCGTATCGTGGGAAGATATATCAAACTTCCGAAGCTTGGATATGTGAAAGTGCGTCAGTCAATGGAAGTGGGAAACATTCATCACGTAACCATTGAGCATACGCCATCCGGAAAATATTTTGCGGTTCTGAATGTTGAATTTGAACCGGAACCGCGACCTAATCAGGGTGGAACGATTGGGATTGATGTTGGAATCAAAACGTTCTATTCTGACAGCAACGGAAATACAGTAGCGAATCCCAAATATCTGGAACGCTCGATGCGAAAACTTGTAAGGGAACAGCGCAGACTTTCCCGAAGAGAGAAAGGATCCCATAACCGGGATAAGCAGCGAATTCGAGTTGCCAAAGTACATGAAAAAGTAACGAATCAAAGAAATGATTTCCTGCAGAAACAGTCAACGATGCTGGTGTGTGAAAACCAAACCATCTGCATCGAAGACCTGCATGTAAAGGGAATGATCCGGAACCATAAACTGGCAAAGTCGATAGCCAGTGTTTCGTGGGCAAAGTTTTTCGAAATGCTGGAATATAAAGCTGTGTGGTATGGAAATGAAATCCGCAAAGTACCAACGATGTATCCGAGCAGCCAGACCTGCAGTTCCTGTGGCTATCGGAATCCGCTGGTGAAAAATCTGCGCATTCGTATCTGGGAGTGCCCCGGGTGTCATGCAGTTCATGACCGGGATACGAATGCAGGCATCAATATTTTGAAAAAAGGACTGCAGCTGCAGTCGGCATAAAGATAAGAAAACTGTACCGCAGGGCATGCGGGAACAGTATAAATATAGCCTGTGGACACCGTGTAAGACATTGCAGTACCGTAAGGTATTTGCCAATGCAATGGTGGAAGAAACAGGAATCCCCCTGCTTTAGCTGTGGGGAGTGTCAATAAACCCTGATAAAAATATTGTTTTGAAGTTTTCCCATAAAGAAACTTTGATTTATCCACCATTCGAAAGTTAAATCTCGAGGAACTGCAAAATTTTCTGTACAAATATGATAGATGGCGGAGGTAAAAATGGAAAAGTATTATCAGGCATACGATAAAAGATACCAGCAAATTCACAATTTGAAGTTACAGTGAAGTTCAGATGTTGTGACTCCAATCTTGCAAGAACTGACCGTTCAATTCGGAATCCGAAAGACGGATAAAATTTTGGAAATAGGATGCGGAGAAGGGCGTGATGCTTTATGGCTTCTGGAACAGGGATATGATATTTTGGCAACAGACGTATCAAAGGAAGCCATTTCGTACTGTAAAAAGAAGAACTCTAAATTTTCCCATTTATTTTTCCAGTTAGATGTATGTGAGGAACGCTTACCTCAAACCTTCAAATTTATTTATTCCATTTCAGTAATTCATATGCTGGTCAACCAGGAAGATCGAAATCGCTTTTTGACATTTATCCGAGATCATTTGGATGAGGATGGCTATGGGTTGATTCTGACTATGGGGGACGGTGAATACGAGGTAACTGGAGATATTACAAGCGCCTTTGACAGCGTGAAACGAACACACCAAGGAACAGGGCAGGAAGTTGCCGTTGCAGCCACAAGCTGTAGAATGGTTAATTTTGCGACATTGGAACAGGAAATCGCTAATAATGGCTTGCATATTCTACAAAAAGGAATTACGAGCATAATACCGGATTTCCCTCAAATAATGTATGCTTTGGTAAAACGATAAAAACTTAGAACGAGTGCAGTGTTAACACTATTCCAAAATTCTTAACAGTTCCGCCGTACCAAGGCTCCGCCCACGGGGGCAGTCCAGACTGACCTCTCTTGCCCTATGGGCAATCCACCTCCCCCGCGGGGGGAGGCTAAGAACGGGTGCGGCTGTTATACATATCGGAATAAATCTAACACTCAATGGCAAGACAGTGGCACAGCGTATAACCAAAATACTGTGTCACTGTTTTTATATTTTCACCAAGCATCTCTAGTTACTCCTTTCGTTTGATAAAACTAGCATACTGATTAGCCATCAATACATCAAGCAACGCAAATTAACATTCATGCAACGCCCAATATTACAAGGGTTCATTAAGTCCTCTATAAACTGGAATTTAGTTTTGCATGAGTTTTACATACTCCGCAACCAAAAAGATGTTTTTCAAATCTTCCTCATCTAATCCACGGTAGACAAACAAATCATCGTGCAATGGCATTACTTCCTCGATATTTTCGCTTTCAATATGAAATTCTCCTGTGCTTAAATCAATGCCGACAAGAGCATTGCCTGTCTTATAGCTTTTTATATTAGGAAGCACACCTTTGGGCAATTTGTTGCGAGAGAATGCATTCTCTGTGATATTGAGTGCAACTATTTCTTGAAAAGCTGCATCGTTAAATACTTGATGGGCATATTTATTTCTGAAATATTGGTCTACTTCTGTTCCTGTTTTTCGGTTTGGCTTCATCGCTGCATGGTGTGCTTCAAAAATTCGTTTCCACTCTGCAAGCATTTCTGCTGTTGGTTTAACGGTTAGCATTTTGTTTCCTCCTCTACAACTTCCGATTTTAATGTCTCTATTATACCATAATGATACTATTATAAAAAAGGAAAAAGAGCTCCTTCGAGCTCTTTTGATTCAGTTCTGTAAACTTGAATCTGTCTATTTCATCCTATCTATCATATTCTTTATTTTCAGTTCTATCTGATTAATTACTTTGATGAAATCTTCGTCTGATTTTCCTGTCGGATCATCCAATCCCCAGTTATCATCAAATGGTCTTCCAATGAACGGGCATCCAACATTACATCCCATAGAAATAGCAATATCTGGCTCTGGTATATCCGAAATCAGCTTTGAATACTGTTCTTTCTCCATATCAATGCCATACATTTCTTTCATAATACGAACTGCATCCTGATTTATTTGTGGCTTCGTTTCCGTTCCAGCAGAATAACTTTCAAATACGTCGGATGCAAAATGCTTTCCCAATGCTTCTGCAACTTGACTTCTGCATGAATTATGGACACAAATGAACGCTACTTTCTTCATACCTATCCCCTAACTTTCTTTAATGCTTTTATCACATCATCCTTACTTAATACTTTCCCCATTGAGACAACTTTATTATCAATAACCAGAGCAGGTGTACTCATAACTCCCATTGCCGCAATCTGACCAAAATCTGTAACATGGTCAATCTCATCCGTCATGCCAAGCTCACTAAGCGCTTCCTTCACATTCTTCTCCAATGCATTGCATTTATCACAACCGCCACCAAGAACTTTCACATTTGCTCCTGATGAAAGAGTTTCCTTTGCTGCCTCAACGCTTTCTTCATTGCAATTTCCACCACAGCAACAACCTGATTGTTCCTTAACCATTTCCTTTTCGTCCTTTTTCTTTCCAAATAATCTCATAATTTCAATCTCCTTTTTTCTTTTTCTAAACCAGTAGATACTGAATTGCATTAAAGAAATATCCAACAATAATTATTCCAACTGCACATATTACAATAAAAATTCCTAGTAACTTCGGTTTCACTGCCTTTCTAAGCATAATCATTGACGGTAACGAAAGTGTAGTCACACCCATCATAAAACTTAAGATTGTTCCAAGCTGTGCCCCTTTTGCAAGTAATGCTTCTGCTACTGGTATCGTACCAAAAATATCTGCATACATAGGAATGCCGACCAACGTTGCCAGAATTGCACCAAATGGATTATCACTGCCAAGAATCTTTTCTACCCAGCTCTCTGGAATCCAATTGTGAATAACAGCTCCTATTCCGACACCAATCAAAATATATGGAAATACTTTCTACTACAATATATTTATGGTTAATATCCCTTACAGCCAGTAAGGAATTATCCATCTTGTTGCTTAAGCTGTATAATGATGGAGCAATCGGTATATCGAATACTTTCTTGGACTCCGCGTCCGTAATTAAGACTGATAACCAGCTCCTCATTCGCAGCGTTCGTTTTATGCAGGTTGAATCGCCATAGGTGCATTCGCGTCACACCACAGTAGATTGAATAGGCAATGAGTAAAACTGGTACTTATCCATTGCAATAATCTTAAGGAGTGACAATTTATGAACGCAGTAGGTATCGATGTTTCAAAAGGTAAGAGTATGATTGCTACTATGCGTCCTTTCGACGAAATCGTTTCCACACCTTTCGAAATCAAACACACAAACACGCATCTTACTTCTCCGCTTGATTATATATTCCCGTAAATACTGGCCAACATGTTTCTGTATCCATAATAGCATATACAAACGGTCTATCCAGGCATACCGACTTAAAGTCCATACTCGGAGCACACCCATCCACCACATATGCCATTGTGACAGCAACCGCCTTCGTTCCCATCCGATCTACCTCGATATGCGCCTTATGGATGATAGAATCCACCTTAAGCCATTCACTGGACATCGGCGAAAGGTCCGCCTCTGGAGTGAACAGCGTACTTATTCCCAGTTCCTTACAAAGTTCCGTCATATCTTCGCCAAAATCATACTTGAATTCGGGCATTGTCACGTACACTGTTCCGTATACAGACTCATTGAACAGCTTTGAAAAATCGATCTGCTTGATAGTTCTAAGCAGGAAGGAAGCACTCTTCTTTTTCTTCGGAAGAAGAGCCATGAAGACATACTTCTCATCTTTGTATGGCTTCATAAAGCCAGTGAAAAACTCATCTTCGATGTAAGTATCCTCAGAACTATCCAGCATCTGTACTTCTGTGACAGTACCGTCAGCATTGTTAAACTCACCATCGTAGATATCATCTTCTTCATACGGTTCCAGCCACTCTGCCTCGAACGCAATTGCATTCATCAGGCAAGCCAGCCTCTCATTCATGGATTCGTCAGCGGCTTTTTCTATCATGCCTTTGGTCTTTTCTTTCACCCAGGCATTTACATCACGAACAATATCTGCAGAGGTAAAAAGTTTTCCATCAAACACATCTCTTAATCGTTCAGGATATGTCGGTGAAATGGATTCGCTGATCCTATCTTTCACACAAACTGCATTAGATAACATTAGAGAATCACTTGCAGAGGAATTTGTCTGGATTTCTTTCAGAACCGCCATAAGTTCCTCATAAGAGATGTTGCTGCCTATTACATCAAGGATTTCATCTCTTGTTTTTCCCTGTACCGCATCCGCTGCAATGCCCAGTAGCATAATGATCGACGTTGGAGAAATGACGATGTTTTCTCCCTTTTTTGCTTTCGCAAAACTTTCCATCAGATATCTCGTTATCTCATTATATTTTCCGCTGTAATCTTTAATCTCCATCCTGCACCTCCACGCTGGAATTCATATCTGCGATTATATCGAACATCTCCTTCGGAACCACAAATGGCTCAGAGAAGGCATTTATTACGATTCCTGATACCTTCTTCTCATTGTTTTTTGCCAGGTTGGCGGCATGCAGGAAATGAGCCTGATATTTTGAAAATCCATCGCCATATTCACCCATTTCCTCAGCCGTTGTGAATACCGGGAAAAAGAGTTCTTCTCCATTCTGTAGGATATCAGGAACGAAACGGACTTCATCGTGACTGGTAAGTTCCTGCCCTATCAAAGAATCCGGATCATCCTTTTCGATCGCTTCCATCACTACCTTATCCATTGCTTCCTTATCAGTATCGCTGAATACTGCTGTACACGGTACCCATACCCAGCTATCACGAAGGATCCTTGCCAGTTTGATCAGATTCAGCTGCGTCCGGTTACGATTGCAGATCTCGACCGCTCTTTTCAAAAATGATCCGTCTTCCAGAAGCTCCGCTGTGATCGAATCATCCGGTACGGAGTATTCCACACCGCCATCTGCCTCGAATATCATCTCTATCAATTCTTTAGCAAGCATGAATGACTGTCCCCAGGGATTGATGATAAAGCCTTCAGTCTCAGATTCCAGACAGAATTTCATGGACGTGTCTATGAAGTTCGATAACACCCTGCTCGGCTCACCCTTTTCATACTCTGTCTGAGAAGTGAATGCTGCATCCCAAAGCTTTCCATCATTTGTCTGGATTGTGCGGAAGGCAAACTGTGTCTCATCTTCTTCATTTACCAGCACCGGAAAAATAAAATATCCGTCTGCATGCATCCGCTGCCTGATGGTATCAAGCACCGCCATAAGATTATCCTTGCTGCTATCCTGATAGTATCTGTCAATCGCCTCTTCGATCAGTTCATTACCATCAAGGAAAGAATCATAAAATGTGGGTACAGATTCTGCCATCCGCTCATCGAACTGATCCAGCACCTTAAGCATATCCTCTGGAAGCCTCTTGCGGCACTCTACCTTAATCTCATCCGATACGCCATAAAAAGCTTCTGCAATGCTGCCGGCAATACAGGTAAGCGTATCGCAGTCACCGCCCAGTGATACTGCAGTCCGGATCACATCCTCAAAATCATTTCCTTCCAGAAATGCCGTAATTGCCTCAGGAACGGTCTCCTGACAGGATTCAACATGATGATATCCCGGTCTGATCTCATCGCAGGTTCTGGAAAGATCGTAGTCAAACTCTCGGATGATATATTCTTTGATCTCATCCTTGGAAGCACCGTTCCTTGCCATGAAAATGGCACTGGCAGTCGCCTCTGCCCCCTTAATCCCTTCCGGATGATTATGGGTAACCTCAGCGGAAAGCTTCGCAAGCTTACGTGTCTCTTCCAGAGTATCGAACAGCCAGCCAACAGAAGAAACCCTCATCGCGGATCCGTTTCCCCAGCTGTTATAAGGCTGCGGTTTCCAATGGGTAAACAGCCAGTCTCTGAATCTGCCGCCGTATCCTGCATCAGGATATTTCCTTCCCCAGATTCTCATAGACTTTGATACTGCATGATGAACAGCATCTTCATCAACATCTTTATCCAGTCCCATCAGTGCTTCAGCTACAGCAATGGTCATAACGGAATCATCAGTAAATTCCGTGCCCCTTCCAAACAGTGGAAAGTCCTTTGTCTTATTGCCTCTATCAAACTCATACGGCGCACCGATCATGTCGCCTAAAATCGCTCCATACATGTTTTGCATCCTCCTTTGTTCTTGATGATGCAAGTATATCTGATATGAAAAAGGGAATGGTCGTTTGCCGCGCGACAAATTCCATTCCCTGAAATCATTCTCCCAGTATCGGTTGACCATATTTGAACAGTGCGGCGTTTATCTCATAAATGTCATACTCCTTATTCGTGATGAAGTATGTGATGATCAGATCAAATTTATTACTTGGTGAAAATGCAATCTCCGCTCTGGAAAGCAGATCAAGCATAGTTGGCATATCTAGCTGCAGAGCAATCGCAAATGCCACTGCTGTCTTTTTCTTCGGCTTGTAATCCTTTTTACATCGGATCCGTGAAAATACTTTGCGATCGATATTGGCCTTTTTGTAAACCGTCACGTCATCCATACCGCTCTCATCGATCAGCTTGAACAAACGCTGCTGGAAAGTATCCTCATTGCTGCCCAGGACCTCATCCAGGCTTTTTCCGGAAATATCCGGGAATGACGGTGCCGACGACTCTGCATAAATGACAGACTCTTCCGGCTCATCCTCATCAGACTCGTCTTCAGGTACGCCCAGAATCATGGAAGCTTCATATCGTTCAAGCCGCTCACGCCGTTCATTTCTATAACGGTCTCCGTATTCAGCATCACGAAGCTCTGCTGCGTAATGTTCGTCTATGTATTCTTCAATGTCTCCAACAAGCTTCCCTGACATCTCAAATGCCTTCCGGTCGAATACAACCAAAATGACCTTCATGTCGTGTGTCAACAGGAATTTATTGATCTCTACCAGAGCAATCTGAAGAGCCTCATCTTTTGGAAAGCCATACACACCTGTAGCGATAAGAGGAAACGCAATACTCTTGCAGGACAGCTCTGCTGCTTTGATCAGAGAATTAAAATAGCAGGAATGAAGAATGTCTCTCTCTCCATGCTCTCCATCCACCCATGCAGGTCCGACCGTATGGATCACATACATTGCATTCAGATTGAATGCATCAGTATGGGAAGCCTGGCCCGGAGCAATCTCACCGATTTTCTGCCGCTCTTTAAGCAACTGTTTTTCTCCGGCGGCTTTATAGATTGCACTATCAGTACCGCTACCAATCACTGGCCTTGGATTCGCCGTATTCACGATAGCGTCCGCTTTTACTTTTGTTATATCATTTCGGATTATCTGAAACGGCATCCGTGATTACCTCCTATTTCGGGATACGGCAAACTCCGAGTTTTCCCCGTATCCCCTGTTCCATCTCTAAAAACGCTCTCTCAATTTTCTTAGCATGGTTTGTTGAAAACGAAACTGCCAGATAATCTCGTACTGAACATTTCGGAAATGTGATTTTTAAAATCCTGTCTTCTGGAATTCCTGTGTGTTTGGATAGATTCTCACAAATATCCTGAAAGCATTGATCTTCCGACTTCCTGCATCTGTGATTGTATATGAGCACACTCTTTCTCTGATTAATATAGTCACTGACTTCTTCGTAGAATGTATACTTAACACTCCTCAAAGATTTCTTTCCAACAGATTTCACTAGCAACCCGTTATTAGGATCCACAAAGACAACATCTACCTCTTTTAATTCTAAAAGAGCCGCTTCGTGCCATTTAGCTCGCTCATAAACTGTAATAGGTTTGTTGTAATAGATTGCATCTGGGATCAAATTTGCCTCTTCCAACGCTTCGATGCCTCGATTATCACTACACGCTATATTCATCATCACATCTGCAAGACCAGGATCACATTGACGCAGATTATCCGGTATCGAATATTTTCCATCTTCCTGTTTGAATATTCCGTCAGTTTTTTCTCCACATCCAGAGCCTCTGTCTTTTACCAGTTTATACCAACAGATAAGTCTTACGCCTGCAATGCTTTTAGTAATGCAATTTTTCCATAGTCCCCGATGTCACCGGCGTATCTATCCTGCATTTTTTATCTCAAATCTTATTTATAATGCATTAAAGTGTTCCTGCACTTTCTTATATGTGCTCCTGTCAGACAGTGTGTACGCCACAAGCGGAACGCTTGTCATACCCTTTTCCCAGTATCCATCGTTCTGATCAGATACAGACTTCTTCCAATCAACACGGATGAACACCTCTTTATTCGGATCCAGCTTTTTCTTATCACCTTCCTGTATCCATGTCACATTCCCAATCAATACTTTTTGTCCGTCTACATCTACGAGAAACTGTCCCATCGGTACTGCAACATCCATACACTCACCGATTCCGACAAATCCAGCTCCAGCGATATGACAATAAACTGTATCGCCTACCTGAATATTCCTGAGATAGCGACCACTGTTATTCAAATTAGCAGATAAGAATCCATACTTCAGAGCATCAGGCCAGCTTCTCTCATAATATTCCACGGTGAACTCTTGCGGCTTATCATTCTTGAAGAAATCCTTCTCTTCCTCATCATCCCATCCACCTGCAAGCTCTTTGATAGTATTCGGATCCCAGATATCAACCGCCATCTGAAGATATATCTTTGCTCTGTCAGCGATACTTTCCTTTGTAAATTTCAGGATTGCTTCAAATCCGTATTGCTTTGCTAACGGAAGGAACTGAGGATTGTTCTGATATGCAATTGGATTCAACGCTTGAGCAAGTATGTTATCCCCGCTGTACTTCTGAACCTTCTCATGATACTTCATAGCCTGGTAGCTTCGATTCTTGTCTCGTGTCAGAATAATGAGATCGCCGATATACTGCCTGCACGTCTGGAAGTCATCCGAATCAACAAACTCATCCTTATAACTGTCGTAGTCGTCCGGCAGAATATGTTCAATATCATAGGTGTTCCCTTTGCGTTTACGATCCACATAGATATCAAACTGCGAAGGATTGCCCATCCGCTCATTGACATATGATGTAAATCTTGCCAACAGATGCAGCATGTATCGTCCAGAAAACTGATTTAGACTGAATTTTGTTATAGCATCAATGCTAACATCCATTCGTCTCAGAGTCCGCACAAACACCATTCCCACTGTCTTGCAATCCTGATTGCGAATATCTTTCATGACACGGAAAAGAAGATACTTATTTGTATTCCAATTCACCTTCCGGAAATTGAAGATTCTAACGGTGGCGAAATCATCAACAAACTTAGCTGCCATCTGTATTTTCTTTTTAATATCCTCATCGGAATCATCATTCCTAACCGCAGATATGATGAGCAGAGTCTGATAATTCAGATCACGATTTGCGTTATAAAAGACCTCTTCATAGCCCTCCGTCAGTTTAGTGCTGTATTCTTTAATCTTAAGATACAGATCCGTAACCTTTGTCATTTCGGTGAGAATTAGTGCCTTATAATCACTGGACTTAATAAGTCCCATCTTATTCTTTGTATTGGCTCTTACCCACGTATGAAACTTTTCACCCAGAAGCTCAAAATCTTCATCCGTAGCACCTTTTTTACCTTCACGGAGAGTCTCAGCATAATTTGCACGGAGCCACGTAGAAATGAATTCCACATCCTCTGTATTAACCACGCCACTTGAATCATATGAAGATGCGCTCTTAATCCGATTGATATTAACCTGCCATGTACGGTTTACATCTGCGCGATCCATTTCTGTAATCTGTTGGATAATGTATGCTTTCATCATTTCGGCGCTGTTTAGGCTAAGTCCACGATCATTCATCGTAAGGAATATCGTATGGGCTTCATCCTCTGACGGCGTATCGATTTCAAGAAGCAGCACTTTTTCTTTGATCCAGTATATAAAATACGGGAGTGCTTCGCCCTTAAGCTCATCAGGGAACAGATCCTGGATGTCTTTGTATCGATCCAGCATATTCTGAGCGCTTTCATTATCGGCCACAAAGGATGTATTGTTATCTATCAAAGACTGCAGACAATGGAGCCTTTCATCAACATCAATATTAAAACTCTTTGTGCCAAAATGATCATCATATATCATGTCCTCGAACTGAACAGTATGGTAACCCATACCTGCCTGTTCCTTCTGAAGATTGTTGAGATAGATCAGAAGCAATGTCAAGGAAGTGAGTCTTTGCTGGCCGTCAATAATCTTATTCGGTGTGCCCCCGGTACATATAATACAACCCATGTAATAGAAGCCATAGTTCATAACTTCCGCTGGTGTATCATGTTTATCCGGATCATAATACTCTTCAAATGTTTCTTGGAAGTCCGACAACATCTGTTCAATCTGCTTTCGGCCCCACCGGTATTCACGCTGAAATACATCCACGGTAAAGCGTCGATGTGAAAGTATTTTTGTAAGCGTTTCGGTTTTGTCGATCTTATTCACGGCAGTTACCCCATTTCCTTATTATTTAAAGTTGCCTTCCTTGATTATTTCACCTTCAAGGAACTCATGCGCTGCGATTCCGTGGTATACTTTTCCATCCTTCTTTGCCACCGCAAAGCCTGGATTGCTGATACTCTCCATCTCTGAATCATTTATGAAAAAGTACCCGTTTTTATATTCGCTGAAGTGATTTACAGATCCATCTGTTTGTTTTGCGATCTGAAGTGCCTTGTAGAATCCAATTTCCCCATACGGTGCCGGATCTTCAGCAACCATCATTAACGGAGTCTCTCTTGTAGAGAAATCATATCGAACAACTTTATGTTCTTCCTGAACTGGCTGTGGATCAGCTTCAAACGTTCTATTGCCGATTCCAAAGTATCTCTCAAAGAAAGCCTTCAACTTGTCAATAATAGTTTGCTTCTTTTGGGCTCGGTTGCCGCCACCAAATCTGCTGACCGGAGGCATGATCTTATCAATATCCGTGCCGACAGTCTTAACTTCACCTTCTCGGAATGCATTTTCCATGAACTTACGCGTCTCTTCCGGTTTCAGTTTTTCCTCTTTGATAATCTGATTCAGGTCGTTCTCACGCTGTTCATATACATACTCATTCCATCCGACTATTACATCATCAACATCATTAATCCCGGCAATAAACGCTTCAATCAACTGTTTCTTGCTACGCAGTTCCGGGCTGGCATCAATAGCCTTACGGATTGTGATAAGTATTTCTTTATCCTCCAGATGGCTGTCATGATACTTCTTCACCAACATAAGGATATAATCAATATTGATTTCGATCTGTTTGATCAATTCGATCTCGAAGACAATGTCATCGATAATATCTGTGCTTTCACCGTTCTCTCGTTTACGCTTCCATTCATCCCTGAGATCCTGATATTTTCCAAGATAATCCTGTAGATCTCTCTCTGAAATGATATCTTTTCCTGCAAAATCATCAAATGATACAAGCAGGTTTCTCAGGAGAGCACTACTGTAATCTTCTTGCGATATCTCTTTGTCACTGCCTTACCTCCTGATTCCATATATACCCAAGACCTCTGATATTCTTTATATAGACCG
>ERZ824978.633-NODE-633-length-47076-cov-3.890134_pt1 | contig 47076 bp, 53 predicted proteins | sample MGYA00519860_ERZ824978 | MGnify/ENA primary metagenome ERZ824978 (study PRJEB31778, sample SAMEA3449184) | human gut metagenome | biome: human gut; feature: human-associated habitat; material: faeces | place: United Kingdom | collected 2010/2012 ... | reverse complement strand
TATATATTTTTTTATTTTATTTACTTATTTTTATAACGGCCGGAATTTTATCATGTACAGCTTTATTTTTTTCTTTTTTTGTTAGATTTAAATATATAGCTTTACTTACTCCTTTTCTTTTATTTATGTCTATTTCTTATGGCTCTATGTTATTTTCTCCTAAAAGTTCTTTTAACATTTCTCAATGGATTATTCCAAGTCAACCATATGGAGCGTTAGATATTTGGCTTGTTGCAGTAGAATTATTAATTCTACTAATTATACCAGGAAGTATCTATTTTATAAAAGGATACCAAAATGACACTTTTTAAAATCTATAATAAACAATTTACAACTTTTTTAAAAGATAATTATTTATTATTAATAATTTACATAGTAGCTATTCCGATCATTACATTTATTAATTTTTATGCTTATACACATAGTTTTGACCAGCTTGATTTACTTATTTCATTAGCTGATTATTATATTATAACCGGAAATAATATAATATTTTATACTAATTTAGTTCTTATTCCGTGTCTGATAATATCAAATTTAATAAAACAAGATTTTACAATTAATTTTATTATAAGGCAAAAAAAACAAAAAAGAATTTTTATAAAACATAGTTATTTTGTATTTTTAATTACAATAATTACTACAATATATCAATTCATAATTACATATTTAATTGGATCGAGTTTATGTAGTTCTTTAATTAATTTTAATCAAACACAAACTATTTTTTGGTTTATAAATCAAGGTATAGTATCATCTATATCTTTTACCAAAGTACTAATATATACATGTGTATTTTGTGTTGTAGGAAGTCTTTTATTTTCTATTTTTCATTTGGTGATAAAGTGGATTTTTTACTTTGATATAATTTCATATTTAATAATTATCCTGTTAGCACTATGTGATATATATGGTGGATATGGTATATGTAATTTATATGGAGTATATTATAACAAATGGATAGATTATCAAGCAGTTGCTTTATTAATTCCTGCTTTATTGTTAAGTATATGCTTTGTTGTTGGTCTTTTTCTATCAGAAAGAAAGGAACTGTTACGTGCAAAATAAATTTTATAAAACAATAAAATATGATTTATCATATGGAATGAGGGTAAACAAATTAAAGTTTTTATTGATTTTGTTCTTATTTATATCTTTAGATATAGTGTTTTTTACTGATGTATCACGCCTTCATTTCTCAAGTATAATCGATGATAAAGCTACTATTACAGATTGTTGGATATCTTGTTTCAGAGGAATAAATATATACATACCATCACCTGATAAGCCATTTCCGATTCCAATAGTATGGCTAATGATCCAAGCAGCAATCCTCTTTACAGTATTTAGTTATCCAACACAAGATATTCATTCACATGGTATACAAGTGTTAACTCGTACTAAAAGTCGTACACTTTGGTGGCTTTCAAAATGTTGTTGGAATATCATTACAGTTATATTATGTTATTTAATTGCTTTTGCTTCTATATGCTGCTTTACTTTATGTTTTGGAAATTTTTCTTTTACTCCAAACTATACAATTAATCAGTATATCAATGAAATAAGTCTCAATTCTTCAATTACTCCAGAATTTTTTATTATGATTTTTTTGTTGCCCATCCTTACTTCTATCACAATCTCTTTATTTCAAATGACCCTATCTTTTATTTTTTCACCAATAATAAGCTACTTTATAGTTATGTGTTATATAATTGCTTCGGCATACTATTATTCACCAATTCTTATAGGGAATTTTTCTATGATAATGAGAAATCAATTTTTAGATCCAAGAGGAAGTAATACTTATATTGCGATAATAATTAATATTTGTTTATTAATTGTCATTTCACTTATCGGGATAGTCTATTTTAGAAGATACGATATTATTAAAAAAAGTTAGGATAGATAATAAATGCAGATTGTAATTCAAAACTTAACAAAAAAAATTCGTGGAACAATCGTTTTAAATGATATCTCTGTTACTTTCAATGATAGCAAGATTTATGGTTTAAGTGGAAAAAATGGATCAGGGAAAACCATGTTGATGCGTAGTATCTGTGGTTTGATTCGTCCAAATTCGGGTTTTATTAAAATTGATAATAAAACCTTGGGAAAAGATATGTCTTTTCCTCCCAGCATAGGGATATTAATTGAAAATCCTTCCTTTATTCCCAAATATACTGGATTTAAAAATTTAAAGTTACTTGCTTCTATCCAAAACAAAATTAATGATAATGATATAAAGGATACATTAAAAGAAGTGGGGTTAGATCCAGAGGATAAAAGAACTTATCGAAAGTATTCTTTAGGTATGAAGCAAAGATTGGGTATAGCGTGTGCATTAATGGAAAAACCGGATATCATTTTACTTGATGAGCCTATAAATGCATTAGACGAAGCAGGAATAAAGTTAATAAAAGCTCTATTATTAAAAGCTCGCTCCCGTGGCGCGATAGTGATTATTTCATGCCATGATAAAGAAGAATTAGAATATCTTTCAGATGAAATTTATTATTTGTCTGAAGGTAAAATAATTGATTGTAAAGTTTTGGAAAAATGTACCACTGAAACTAGTAACAATCAAAATGCTATCGAAAGCGCGGAGTGATTCATTATGAAATATAAAAAAATCATTCTACCTATTGTTGGTATAGTTATTGCTTTAAGTGTCATTTTATCTTCTATACAGTTGTATATAGTAAACCAGCGTTTTCCAAATGCTAATACCATTTCACATACCCTAAACGAGATGATAAATGGTGGAAATACTTCTTTAATAGTAATGGATAGTCAATTATTAGATGGCGTTCAAATTAATCAATTATACCCTGAATACGTTGATTCAGTGTTAAATCCTGATGGCACACAAGTTCGATCTGAACAAATCAAAGTATTATTAATTCATGCAAAACTGATTAATAATACAGAAGAAACTCAAAAGATGACTTTAGTACAGATGTATGCAGAATCATTGATATGGTACAATGGCATTGATGGTGGATTATATCCACTTTTTAATCCTGATAATCCAAATCCGATTGAAGTGACATTAGAACCGAATCAAGAAATAGAGGTTTCTATTCCATATACAATGTACGATTTTCAGTTTCAACAGCAGGATTGGATTGATATAAGAAGTCGTAAATTTGATTTATGTTTATCATTTTATCCCGATAGACATATTATTTCATTATAGATAATATCCGAAAAATTATTGTATTTGTTATTTTCTTTGTGTTTTCTGATTTTTGCACAACCTATTGTCGTCCAAACTATAAACCATTTTATGGTTTTACGAAAAAATATATTAAAATACTGCCCCTTTTTTACCCAAATCGGTAATAGAGAGGCAGTATTTTTTATAAAGGTTATATGTCAATATCTTCATCTGTATTGTAAGTAGTATCATGGCTAATATTCTGTTTAATATATTCTTGACTGTTAAAACAAATTCTATAACATTCATCTTTTATTTTAGTTTGTCTACCTCTCTTATAGAAAATTGTTTTTCTGTTTCTGCAAACGCTTATTTTACCATTTTTATGAGATTATCGGTGTAGTATTATATCTTTGACAGATTCAAAAAAATCAGTATAGTCTTTTATAAACCCTATTACAGGCTTTAAATGGTTTCCATTGTACATTAAAGAAACAATTTCTTGATAATTTGTATACTTTACAAAAAGCGTAGTTACAGTAAACCAATAGATCTACCAATTTGGTTATTTATTTCATTGTTGGATATTAACATCTGATGTTTCATAATAGAAATTAATTGTATAATTGTTAATTACAAATGTATCCGTTGCTTTCTTCTTTTCTAAATCAGTTAATTTTGTAAAATTCACTTTTGGAAGAGACAAAAACATATTTTTCAGATGGAAAATTGACACATTTATTGAGGGTATTTGTAAACCCAGCATTTAAAGATATATATATACTACCACCACTTGAATTGTCAGTGTCTAGAAGTGATGAAATTGGCATTTTAATAGGTATTTTTGATAGTAGACTCTCCATATTTTCAGATAATATTACTGGCATTAAACCTTTTTTAGTGTCTACTTTCATCTTACACTTTCAGTAAATTTTACACTATCTTTTTATTTTTCTTTACTTGAAGATATCATTTGCAGATAAGCCAAAACCAAATGATCATATTTTTCCATTTTTTTCTTATCTATTTGTTCTATATATCCATGAATAAAATCATTTATATCGCTCACAAAAGTTTCGATATCATAGTCACTTATCCCATTAAAACCTAATCTCATGTTTTTATTTATAGTGGGGTTATTATGTTCAAAACATATGTATTTAATATTTTTTAATCTTTCAGTATTTATTAATGATGTTTGCTCTTTTGGTAGAACTAAATTATTTAGACATTTTTCTTTTTTTTGATGTAGATTATTTAAATTAAACATTTTTTTATTAGTTTCAATATTGAACCATTTACACCATTCTCTTACTGCAGTCTCTAACAAAACTCTGTAGAAATAACAAATACATAAATAATAGTTTCCAGTAGAACTTGTAGTAATTGTATGAGATACAACAAATTCTAAATAGTGTTTAAATACGCTACAATCAATATTATTTAAACCTTTTGATGTATATTCAAATAATTTTATTTCCTGTTTACTGTAACTATTATTTTTTCTTGTATATTCAACAATTGGTGATGATGTTTCATTTTTTTCGCCTTGCTTTTCTAAAGGAGTAAGTTTTTCACTTGACAAGGAATACTTTGTTGCTAATATTGGCTCCCCTAACAAATTTTTTGTGTTTTTTTCTTCTACGTCATTTGTTAAGACTTCACCTTTTGTTATATTATTTGATAATATGTTTGAATTTAGGGATAATTTTTCGTCTAGCAATTTACATTTAAATTTATCGAACTCACTGACATCTTTATTAAGCGTAGGTAAATATCTGGAATAAGATTTATGTGCTGGTTTATTGGTAAGTAGTTTATTATAAACATTTATTATAAACTCCTTATTTTGATAATCCCACTCATATTCAACATTAAAGAGTTCTTTTATTTTTTTATTGGTAAAAATAGTTTCTAAGTCTGTATAAGAAATTTTCGAGAAATCTGTCTTTTTATTTAGTCGACAAATTTTACTAACATTATAGGCATTAGGATATTTTGCTTGTTTGCCTAAATCGACAAGCGCAATATCTCGTTGAAATGCCTCCCATGGTATTTGACCAATTCCTTCAGATTCGCCATTATGATCAATTTCCATTAAACGTAAAGCATTTTTACGGTCTGTTACTAAAACTAATATAGGGATATTTTCTGATAAATTAAAGGTAGGAACGATATCTTTTAATCTTTTATCTTTTCTTTCTAATAGCTTTAAAACAGATATTCTACGATTACCGTCATAAACATCATATAAGTCTGTAGCTTCATTCTTTACAACAATAGGCAAATGGTTAGGATTTAAATTATGTTTAGCAATATCTTTTGCTAAATTTATCATTTTAGATTCACCTACTGTACTAAATATTAAAGAGATAGCTTCATCTTCATTATTTACATCGGCATTTGCAATTCTAGGATTATCCGTCCATATATTTAGTTGTTTTAAAGGTATTTCTATCCTTTGGTCCATTTAAATATCCTCCTTAATAGTGATGTTTTTGTAAAACATATATTCTTCCGCTTTTTTCTTATTTTGTGCACTATAATTTAGAGACATTATTCTATATTTTTGCCTTTTGTAAATTTGATATATTTCATCACACTTATCATAGGTAACTATCCAAGAGCGATTTTTTAAGTTTTTTTGAATGGTTTTAAATAAACTCAAATGGTCTTCCGGTTTAAAAAAGTTTGTATATAATTGTTTTCCTTTACAGAAATAAGGAGGATCAATGAAATAAAAACTATTTTTTTGTTTAACTCGAATGATGAAATCTTCAGCATCTAAATTATAAATCGTAATTTTATCTTTTAGAGTGGATATTTTCTCTATTAAAGCGATTAGTCTTTTTTTATTAAATCTACAGTCCATTTTGTAAAAACTATCTTGATTTTTCCCACCAATTACTCCACCTTTAATAATCCCAGAGCGATTTGTCCTATTCAAAAAAAAGGTAGAAAAACCTAAGTCAAATAATGGAACATTTTCTTTTTCCAACTGAATAATCCGCTGCTTTTTCCATTCTTGCATATTAATTTCTACAGTAATTATTTTACGTATAAATCTTTCTGTATCATATAAAATACTATACCAAAAAGCATAGATTGATAAGTCGAAATCATTTAATGTGATTGATTTAACTATGCCATTAGATAATAATTTTAATGCTACTCCAGCTCCTCCGGCAAAAGGTTCAATATAATTACAATTTTCTAGATGATTATCTTGAAGAATTTGTACTATTGTATCATACATTTGACCCTTTCCACCGGGATATCTTAATGGGGAAAATGACTTAGTCATTTGCAATAGTCCTCCTAGTTTTATATTTCAAAATTTTTATGAAATATAATTAATTTATTATAACATAAATAGACAAAAAATTCCATTTGTTGATAAGTTTTTAGAAAAAATTGTTATTTTTAATTATGATGTGTTTTCGTACTTATAATTATCAATTGATGTGTAGCTAAAATGACTAAATTAAAACACTCTCCCTTTATTACAGACTTAGTAAAATGGGAGAGTGTTTATTATTAAAATTATATATCAATATCTTCATCAGCATTGTAAGTAGTATCAAGTCTAATGTTCTGTTCGATATATTTTTGACTGTTTATAATAAATTCTACAACATTCATCTTTTGATTTAATTCTTCTATTTCTTTTACAGAAAATTGTTTTTCTGTTTCTATGAACGCTTGGTTTACCATTTCTTGCGAAATGATAGGTGGAGTGTATATCTCTTTGACAGATTCAAAAAATTCTGTATAGTCTGTTATAAAACCTCTTACAGGTTCTAAACGGTTTCCGTTGTACATTAAAGAAATATTATTATCAAAATTAGGTGCCAGCTGTAAAATTTCTCCTGTTTCAACATTTCTCAAAACACCATAGTTATGGATATGACGGTCTACATTCATACATACAGCGTCTAAATATAACATATCTGCATAGTCTTTCGCTATTGTGGGATTGATGTTATGAAAAACCTTAAAATTATATAAAAAATCAATTTCTTTATTTTCTGGAATCAAGCCTTGTGCGTCTTCAAAATTTATGGAAGCACCGTTTGTAAAATCTTTGCAATAGATGATATTTTGATTGTATCGGTTGTAATCCACCATATTACAGCCTAATAATTTTCCTAATTTAGAAATATAAATTTCTGAAAATAAAGACTCTAATGGCTCTTTTTTATACATATACCAGTGGTTATCTTTCATTTTCCAGCATTTCTCATAGCTTCCGATATTGGTTAACTCCGGTGTATGTTGAAACGGTAAATTAAAACCGGAAGAATCGCCATTTAGCGCAACTTCGGCAAAGTCATTGGCTTTGAAACGTACTTCATCATAAGTTAATTTGCTGTCAGGCGATTTTACCCAGTATGTGTCAGTAATAGTTGCTGCATGGACTGCCAATACCGTATTAACATCGTCTTTTTCTTGTAGGCGCAGCATTCTTTTTAGCAGTCTTGAATTGGTTCTATGTGAATCTATCGCACGTTCTTCCAACCATTTTTCTAAATTCTCGGTGCGTTTTAAATATAAAGGAATCAGGTTTGAACAAACAATTTCAAATTTATTTTCTATATATTTTGCAACCACTGTATCTTTTGATAATATGATTAAATCCTGCATTATTTTCACCTGCCTAAAAGATAAAATTAAGAACTTTTAAGATTTATATATATAAGTCATTGATGACAATGTTCTGTTTAAATTCTTTTATTCTGACTTGTTCAGATATACTTAATTCCTCAAAATATTGGCTTAAACTATTGTAATCATTTTTGGCAAGATAATTAAAATATTTTGTTCTTTCTTCTTTTGGGATAACAATAGGAGCAATATTGTTTTTTAGCAATTCAAAATTTATTAGCAGTCTGCCGGTACGGCCGTTACCGTCTTCAAAAGGGTGTATTTGCTCAAATTGAATATGGTTAATCGCAACTTTTTCAAAAATACTCTTGTATTGAGTGTTGTTATAGTTATCTATAAAATACATCATACTTTGTTTTACCATGTTGGGAGCAGGGGGAAGGTGCTCTGCACCTTTGATGATAACACCAACTTTGCGATAGCCGTCAATTTCTTTGATATTTTTGTTTATCATAATGCCGACTTTTTGAATTAATGCTTCTGTTAAATCTTCTTTAGCCGCAGCACTTTCTATTACATAGCTCAAAGCGTATTTATGATTTGTAGCCTCATACCATTCTCTAGGCTCTGCTGATACCTTAAAGCTATTATCATTCCATAAAATAGCATAGGTTTCAGCATAAGACAAAGTATTTCCTTCAATCGCATTGGAGTGATAAGTAGAACGGGAAATAAAGTCCTGAAAATAAGAAGAATTGGACTTTATAAAATCAATAATGTTCATACAACGCTGCCCCTTTCTATCTTGTGTGTTAATTGTATTATGTTATAAAAATAAAGTCAATATGCCACAAAAAGGCGCACTACTCCTTTAGTTTATATCTCTTAGTTAACTTAGAGTAAATATATTTTTCTTCTTTTAGGTTAGCTTTATTTCTGGTTATAGTTTTTTGGGGTGACAATGTTGACATATGGGTGGGTGACAAAACAGATAAAATAAAGGATAACATGTATTTAAAATACAGTGCTATCCTTATAAAACGCTTATCTTTGTTTGTATTTGTGTTTTCTGTACAATTGGCCATAAAATTTTCTTGTGCATTGTGTATATCTGTTTTTTCTAAGTAAGCCGTAGCAGCTTGTGTGATTTTACAATTTAGGTTATATCTATTATTACTTTTCGCTTTTTTTCCTGTAATATTTCTATATTGATGTTTCATTTTAATAATTGCTTTAGAAATAAGAACTTTCAGGCAACGAAAAACAGTAGATACACTAATGTCGCAATCTTTCGCTATTTGTGTGCTCGAGGGGAAACATTCGTCATTTTGGTTTGCTCTGGCCGAAAGAGAATGATATACTTTTAATTCTGTGCCGGTCAAAGTCTTAGATGATAATTCGGATTTACAAGTATAAGTTCTGCACTTTGTATTAGGTTTAGATGACATATCTTTCAGAATAAACAAATTATTAATTTGTTTACCCTTGGTTGTATTAATGATTCTTCTTTCTACAAATTGCTTTCTAATTTCAAGTAATCCTTTTTCTGCTAATTCTTTTGTCGCTCGTTGGACAGTTCTATAAGATAATCCGCATTTTGCTGCAATGGTTTTTCCTTTTTTATAACAGCTTCTTGTTTCATTATCTGCTGATTTTGCAAGGTACTGATACACTGTAAATGTAGATTTTGTTAAACTAGCTTGCAGGGCTGTGGTATTACATAAAAAATAACTCATAGGAAATCTCCTTTATATTTGACAATTTGAAAAATGGTGTTATAATAAAATTGTATTTAACAAAGAAAATAACTCATAGGAAAACAGCTGATAGACATGTGCACAGTCTCGTCGGTTGTTTTTCTTTTTATCATTAGATTTGAGAAGCCGTAATCATAGTTTCCGTATCAGTAATTACCTGATGAAAGATACCTGTAAAAGCTTCTCTTGTTTCAGGAAAGATTAATGTTGTAAGACCGATTGCGGCTAATATCAATAAACAAATTGTGGCGGTTAGTTTTACGAATCGAATCAGCATTTTAACTGTAAATTTTGTCATATTTGCTTTTTCTACCACAACAACGTTGTTGTCTTTGATATTATGCTTGTCTTTTAGCTTCTGCTGCTCTTCCTGACGTTTTTTATCTTCTTTATACTTAGATACCAAACTCGTGTTAAACTTCGCCATAGGCGTTCTCCTTTGCAGAATTCATAAATAAAAAAGGAAAGGTGTATTATAACCTTTCCTTTTCGTAATTGATGATTTTTGATTATTATTTTGCTAATTCCTTAAATGCTTCCAGATTTTCATTAATTAATAAATCAGCAGTATCATTAATTGTTTTTTGTCTTAATAATTTTGCTTCATTTGTCATGTCATATTTTTCAAAAATATCTGTACTTATATTCATAATAATCCTCATTATTCATACTGCATATTCGACTAATCTAATAACGCATTATAATTTCTATGCGCATAAATAACTCTTGCAATTGTTATGAGTTTTTTTGGTTCGTCCACATAATAAAACATAATATAATTCTTTACTATTAATCTACGGTACTCTTTTTTTAAAGGTCGAATGGAATAATAGACAGGATTTATATAGGGAAACTCGGTTAACTTATTAGCACTTTCTATCATTTCATTTGCTAATCTTTCGGCTGCTACGGGATTTGATAGCTTTTGAGATATATATTTTACTATATCCACCATATCCTGCATTGCTATTGGTAAATACTCCAACGTATACATTTCATTATCCCCCGATAGCTTCTTTCATTGCTTTTAAAACATCTTTAGAGGAAAAGCGTTTATCTGTTAGTTCAGCTTCTTGTTCGGCCTCATGGAGTTTAAAATATACTTCACTGTTAAACTGTAAATTTTCATATGCTTCCATACTTAATACGACCATATCTCCAAATCCGTTTTTGGTTAGAAACACAGGCTCCGCAGTTTCATGGACTATTTTGGAAATTTCAGAAAAATTGTTCCTTAAATCGGATACAGGTCTAATTTTTTTCATAATAAACACCTCCTGTACAGATTTTAGCATAATTATGCTAAAATCTCAACTATATTATTCACCACCTACCATGAGATGATTCTTCTATAGGTTCTGTATCGTTTGATTCTTTTTTAGGTATTGTTTTTTCTTTTTTGGTTTCTTTTTGTTCATCATCTTTCTTTTTTGAATCAGCAAAATGTGCGGTATCAGCAAGAACTTCAAATGTTTTTCTGGTATTACCTTCTTTATCCTTATAGGTTCCGGTTTGTATAGAGCCGTGAATTGCAATCATTTGACCTTTACGAAAGTATTTGCATATAAATTCTGCGGTGGAACGCCATGCTACAATGTCTATAAAATCTGTTTGACGTTCATCACCTGATTTATATGAACGTTCGACAGCAATTGAAAAACTTGTTACTGCAACATCATTTGGAGTATGGCGAATTTCGGGGTCGCTTGTTAAACGTCCCATTAATACTACTACATTTAACATTAGTATAACCTCTTTTCTGTTATTTTCTTTTTCTTCCCCAAAAATAGTTTTTTCTTTTTTCGGGAACTTCATTGACAGGCTGCTGTGTCTCATGTTTAAAGACACGGTTCCAAACCGGATTTCCATTGCTGGAATAAAAAAATAAATCCGGTGTAAATGTTGCAAAATAAGTGCATTCTGCCTTTTCTTCCATTAAAGCTAATACATCTTCATGTTCGGATTCGGGAGAGAAGGAAAATATGTAGTTTACATCATTGTCATAAAATACTTGCAGAGCTTGTTGCATGTACAGAAGTTCATTTGGTTTTGTTCCACAAACTACAAATTTTATATTTTTCTCTAAAAACGAAATCAGGGCAAAATCGTCTGGGCGATATGTACCAAAATCATAGATATAGTAATCATAACCCAGCTTTAAAATATCGCTGATTTTATCTTTTTTATAAAACATATCTACATTCTGATAAGTTATTTTTCCCAGCTGTTCATCAATGGTAACGCCTTCGTCGTAAAATTCTTTTAGCAATTCTAAATAACCGTTAGGATTCATTTCAATATAACAAGCCTTTTTATTTTGTATATTCAGATACTTTACCATTTGAATACATTGTGTGGTAGTGCCAATTCGTCCTACACTTCCCACAACGGCAATTGTTTTGTAGCTATTATTGGGATTGAGTGGTTTAGGGAAAGGGGAATTTGATTTGGAGAATGTTCTTTTGTAAATGAAATATCATCTATTCCGTTCAGTGCAGTTTCTAACTGCTCCTTTATTTTTGATAGATTGTTAGAAGTTAAAAAGTTGGTAATGCCTACGCTGCACAGTTCCTGAACAATTTCAGAGTTTGTACCGTAGCCTTGTGCAAGGATGATAATTCTGCTTGTTGTAGAAATATGTATATTGTTGATCGTTTCTGCAATTTCCTTGCTCGAATCAGTCAGCATGTCAATATTAATAACGATAAAGTCATATTTTTCTTGTAATGCAAGGTTCTGAATATTTTCCAAAGAGGTTACAAGGCCGGTAATCCTGATTGGAATTTGTTTTGCCTTTGCAACTTCTGATATAAAGAATCCGGCTTGTTCTGTACCGATAAACAGTATCACATTTGTTGCTCCTTTCTAAAAATATTTTCATATCAAAGCTGGGACAGTTCGATCCCAAAATAAAAAGAGATTATCAAAAGATAATCTCTTTTTATTTACAAGTAACCATGAAATTTTTTCATTTGTTCTGGCTTCTCTGTATTATAACAAATATATAATAATTTTAATTAAAATTATTTCCAGAGTTAATTAATATTTCGTTTAATAAACATTCATTTCACCTAAAGTTACTTTAGATTACTTTTTTCGAGACAGATAAGTAAGAATTTTGACTCAAATTAAGACTATTTAATATTGTTTTTTAAAGACTTTTTTAGAAATGCAAATGACACAATAGTACAAATAGTGCAGATAGCCAGAATACAAAATGCCACTATCGACCAGATTTCCCAAGGTATTAAAATAAGATTTTTAAGTAGGAAATCTGTTGAAATTTGCATTGTTATAAAAATAGATAGACCTATGCCTAACAGAATACCAAAAAAATTGAATAGTGAGGTTTCGGTTATGAGAATAGAACGAATAGCCCGAGAAGATAAGCCTACGGTCTGTAACAATTTTATTTCTGGTTTGCGTAGCAAAATTTGTACAGTTAATAAATTACAAAGACCAATTAAAATAATAATTGCTGTTGCGACTATAATTATAAGGATATTCCGCATTTGTTCTAATTCTTCCTTATATTTCATTTCCATCTGGAATATATCTTCCCGTGGATTTTCAATATTATACCCTTCTTTTGAAGAAATAAAAGACTGTATTTTATGTAGTACATGATCAAAATACTCTGCTTTTGTTTTGATATAAATTTTTCCTATTTCTGGATGAACTAAATCTTGTAACTGTTTGGTATTCATAATAATTGTTAATTGATTGGAAGTACCATTAAACGTATTAAAGGGGTTGATATCAATAAAGCCGGCGATTACAAAAGTTTTTTCTTTTATAAATTTTGGCATAGAGGGATTGTCACTATCTTGTGCCAATTTTATTGTTATGGAATCTCCAACTTCTAACGTAGTCATTTCTATATTGGTATTTTGGTATTGTTCAAGATATTTTGGTATGAGAACATAAGGCTGATTTTGTTTTAATGGTTCCATACTTCCTTCTATTAAATGTTGTTCCAGATAATTAAATTCATCATCCTGACATCCTAATACACCGGAATCTAGCCAATTATTATCGGTAAAATTGGGAAACTGAGAGAATGAAAGAATCTGACGGTATAAGTCGGTGAATTTGTTATTTCCAAGTTCTGTAATCAGACTGCCTTTTTGTAGAGCATTTTGGTGGTTTAGTTCTACTAAGTATCCAGTTGGGGCAAGAATTTCCTCAATTCCGGGATCTGCTTTTAATTCTGACAGAAAATTTTGTTCAGGTTGTTCAGCATCAGCAGATATTGTAATAGCTAAATCATAATTATATTTTTCTTTTTGTTCTCCTTTTAAATAGTACAAATTTACTTGTGTCATAGTTACTGAAAATAGACAAAATAAAAGTGTGATAGATAATGTAGTATAAACAAAACGCATTTTGTGAGTTAAAATATTTCTAAATGCGTATTTTATATAAAATGTAGACGGCAGTATACTTTTGAGCAGCAAAGAATGTTTTATTTGTGACTTACCAATCAATTTTTGTGTATCTTGTTTTTTGATAGAGGAAATAGGATCTTTAAATGTAATAAATAATGTAATAAGTAAGCTAGGAAGCAATAAAAAGATTAAATTAAAGATGGAACCGTATATTATAGTAGGGGGAATGCTTAAATTGGAGAATCCAATTAAACAGCCGGATACGAAATAGCCTAATATGCATCCAGCTGGCAAAGATATGAAATAAACGAATATGATATGAAGTGTCTGAATTGCAATTATTTTTCCGTTCGTACACCCCATAGATTTTAGTATTCCAAATTGGTGGATAAGCGTGTCTTTTTGAATGTTTAGAAAAGTAAAAATTAGTGCAGCACCTAAAACGATAATAATACATATATAAATGATATTTAATCGACTGATAGCTGCATAAGTACCAGAAGTTTCTAAAGCTCCTGAACCATTAATATGTTGTAAGCCAATTAAATTACCATTAAATATAGGAAATTCATTATTGTCTGCTTGATCTGTGTTTTGATAAATACCGTAAATATCATGTGTTTGATACTGTTTTATACCTGAAATATTTGTTTCAATATCTAAAATTACCTGCTTTAAATTTGCATTATGTTCTAATGAAATTAAAACAGAAGTATGGTTGGTAGTATTACTTAAGGTTCCGTTATCAAAACCCCAAGGCAAAGCAGGAATGCCATATGATTTTAAATATTGATTTTTTTCCAGTGACATATAGATAGGGATAGAATCTTTTGTAATACGATAGTCAGAATCTACAGTACCAACAATAGTGTATTCTTGTCCTGACAACTGAATGTTAGCTGGTAATTGATTTAGGTTATATTTATGAATAAACCAGTCAGGTACAATGATTTCTGAAGAATTGGATGGATATTCTCCTTGAGTTAAATGGATGAAACTATCCATTTTGTCATTTGTTATCCCTAAAAAATAAAATGTTTCAGAATAGGAATCATTTTTCACATTTGGAATATAAAAGCATTCATATACTTCTTTGACACCCTTTATCTGTTTGATAGTATTTTGTGCATATTCATCTTCTAATAAATATGCCATATGCCAATCTCCGGTTGTCTGCTTTGTTGTTTCGATTTCTGTTTGTAATGTATTATAATTTGTTATAGAGCTGATGATTAAAAGAGAGATAGAAATCGTTATCCCTATGCTCATTAATATAAAATGGCGTTTATTCCTAGTGCACTGCCTCCATGCAAAAAAAGGAATCAAGTTATAAGAGATAGGTTTTTTCATAGGCTCACCCGCATAATATTACCGTCGCTAAGCTCTACTTGCCTTGTACACCGTTTTGCAATTTCCTTATCATGAGTAACCATAACAATAGTTTGACCAGTAGAACGATTTAATCTTTCCAATAGTTGAATGATATTTTCGGCATTTTCAGAATCTAAATTGCCAGTAGGTTCGTCAGCTAATAAAATATTTGGTTTAGAAATAATTGCTCTGCCGATTGCGACTCTTTGCTGCTGACCTCCGGATAAACGTGATGGTAGCATATATCTCTTTTCTGTTAAATCGAGCTGTTTTATTACTTGGTCTAACTCCTGTTTTGATATTTTTTTACCGTTAATTATCATAGGTAAACATATATTTTCTTCTACAGTTAAAATAGGAATCAGATTAAAAAATTGAAATACAAATCCAACATTCTGGCTTCTAAATTTTGATAAATCTTTATATTTGTTTAAATTTTTTCCTTCAAATACTATTTTTCCTTTTGTTGGAGAGTCTAATCCCCCTAAAATATTTAATAACGTCGTTTTTCCACAGCCGGATTTACCTGTAATTGCGATAAAATCACCTTTATGAATTTTTAAACTGAGGCCATTCAATGCATTTACAGTAACTGTGCCTGCTTTATATCTTTTATATATATTGTCCAGTTGAATATATGACATTATGATTTCGCCTCCTCTTTTTTTCGTGGATACTTTTGGCTTTTAGAACAGATTGTATATTTTAATCCGGACATAAATGGATTTTCATATTCGAATTTTTCTAGTATTTTTCTAATAATACAAAGGATAAAAGCTCCTATAATACATCCAATAAGAATATACATTGCATCCTCTGGAGTTACAGTTAAATACCATGACTGTAAAATAAAACATACAAATAATTTTAAAACCTCGATTAACAAACATACTAGAGAACTAATAAGAAAAAATTTAGGCCAGGTTTTAATATTCATTCTAATTAAAAAACCAAGTAAAATACCGATACATATCATAGGGATGATAGAGGAAAGGATATGCTGTTTTAAAAACATAGATAGATTTTCTGGATACGACCATTGAAATATTTTTCTAAGTTCAAAAAAGGGTTCAATATTTTGTATTTTGACGGGATATGCACCTTGTATGATTGCTTCTTTTTGATAATAAAGAGGAAAAAACAGATGTGCGGATACAACTGTAATAATAACCCAGAAAAAAGTAAAACGGATCATAAAAGTAGGAGTGCTTTTTTTTAAACATAAATATGTGAAAGTGATTATAAACACAATACAAGAAATTAAATAAATAATAATAGAAGAAATCATAATACACCTCATAATAAAAAGCTATTTTAAATTAGTTTATAAAATTTAAAATAGCTTTTTATCTTCAATATTAAATTTTATATAAGAAAAGTTAAAGATTAATAATTATACATCTTTACATTATTAGAATTAAACCAAGCGTTATGGGCGGCAGCATTATCTGTATTATTTTTAGAAAAATAAAAGTTGTAATCTCCAGATCCAACATTACTCCATTTATTATCATTCCATCCACCGTAATAATTAGCAGAACCAACAAAAGAGCTTCCGTACCACTGATGTCTCCATAATCCTGCAGTAAAGCTGGCATTAGTACCTCCATTATTTACAGTCATCGACATACCAATATTTTGACCATCAAAATATCTTTTAGCACCATTTAAGGTTGTGTTAAAACTTAATGTCGATGAATAGCTACTTGCAAATGCAGAAGTTGCAAATATAGAGATGAGCATTAGACCTACCACAATGGATACTGAAATTTTTTTAACATTTTTCATATTTTTTCATCCTTTCCATATTAATTTGATAGAAAAACTATGAATTTAGTATACTGCATTTTTCTTAAAAGTCAATAGTTTTTTGTTAGTTTTGTCTGATTTTTGGAGGTTTAATTATTTAATTTTTGTAATATACGCATAATCAATTCAATCAAATAAAGATATATTTAAAACAAAAAAATAGGTAATTTGAGCATATTTACGTTTCTATATTCTTGTTATCAGTATAAAATTTAATAAGATTATTTAGAGAATTATAGTGAAAAATTCTTGAAGATGAAGAAATAAAATTTAAATGCCTAAGTCAAACGCTGAATGATTGTTTTATTTTTGTACATGATCATCTACATTTTGTTGGGACGAACCGTCCCAGCTTTTTTATTTTTATATATCAAAATCATCTTCCACAACTCGACTAACTGGAATATTTTGTTTTGTCAATTCTACATCTTCCAAAACATTTTTTTCAGGGATTGTTAAAGTGCTGTTTTGGCGTTGTTCGTATTCCTCAAGAGAAATTATATGAGCATACGCTTCCATGTAATCGGCAGCTTTATCCGCGTCTTTAATTGCGTTTATCAGAGTTTCGGGCTTTTTTGAGATTTCCTGTATCCAACTTTGTATATAGGCTTTATGATTATCAATATGTTCCTGTGTCTGCGGTGTATTAAATCTCAAAAGGCAAGAAGATATTTCTGCTACCAATTCCTTGTAAGCATATGCTTCACTGCCGAACGGGTTATTTTGTATGTTCCTGTTTAATCGTTTTGGGTGTCCTGTGCTATGAGCCAACTCATGAAATGCAGTTGCGTTAACTTCATAGTCAGAGTGAAACATTTTAACTGGAGGTAAATGAATTTCATCTAATTTAGGGCTGTAATATGCTCTGTCTCCCTCATAAATAATGGGTACATTCATGTTTTGTGAAAGCATATTTACAATATTGGATAATTCTACATCATTTTTTTGCACTTCAAAAGGTGGGATTCCGTGAATTTGGCTTGCATTGAATACGGGAGTGAAATTTACTCTAAAGGTATAATCCAAAACACTTGCGCCTTCTTTGATTTCTTTTTTTATTGCGCTCATGTAATAGCTGTGTACTGTATTTTATCTCCGATATATATTCGTTTTATGGAATACCAATACTCAACATAAGTTGCTTTACTGCCTTTTTGCAGCTTCCATTCCTGACTAGGATGATATTTCTTTTCTTTGTCCATGATTTGTACCATAGTTGCCCAACGTGGGTCATCATACCCCAGTTCTCTTGCTGTCAATCCCAAACGCAGAGTGTTGATTCCTTTGTATTGTTTGCCCGATATTGCGTTGACTGGTCTTGTAGATACCCAACCTTGTTTCCATTCCAAACCTTCTTCCTCTAAAACTCCGACAAACTGCTTTGCAAGTTTTTCACGAAATTCTTTAGTTTTTTGGCTTGCTCATTTTTGTTTTTCTCCTGAATCATTTCTTCCTGTTCTTCCATTGTTAACGTATCAGTGTCAATAAAAATAATTTTTTCATCTTTGTACATAGCATTTTCCTTTCTGCTGGGACGGTTCGTCCCAAGTAAGTGTTTTAACTATTAAAATCGTCCACGTTGTCGCAAATATATTCCATTTCTTTTTGGACTCCTTCTTGTGACAAGCAATGGGGAACACGAGCATAAATACCTTTTTGCAAATCTTCATTCCAATCTTTTAAAACAGATGTATAATCCGTAATACTTCCAGTCCATTCCATTTCCTGTAATTGCTCTTTTACTTTTTGACTTGCTAATTCTCCTGCCTTGTCATTATCTAAACTTAGGATTAAGGTATCTATTTCAGGTTTGTTGTTCTAGGTGGTGAAAAATAGATTGTTTTTTTGTTGTACCACTCAAAGCAAGATAGTTATAATTTTGATATTCCCCTTGTGCGGCGGCAATGATAGTAGAAATAGATAAAATATCTATTATACTACGAACCAAAAGGTCAGGGGTTCGAATCCCTTCAGGCACGCCAAAAGCGTTCATCTTTAGATGAACGCTTTTTCTTTTTTCACTACATACTTTATTTGATGCCAAAAAATCGTTATTCACGCTATTGGACCGTCATTAACGAAAATAGGTAGATTTTTAAATTTGTTATTTGATATAATACCTCCAAAGGAGAATGTTGGAGCATATGATGGAATTGAATGCGGATAACATTGCAAATTTAACACAGTATTTAATAAGAGAATATTATAAATTAAATACAGAGCCTTTGTTTTCGGTTTTAGCAGAAGATTGCGTTTGGCTGGGACCAGGAAATCTTCTGGTATTTGGCGCGGAAGAAATAAAAACTCAGTTTAAAAATGGTTTTATTATGCCTGCCTTTCAAATGGTAAATCCTCATTTTTATATACTGGAAACTGGTAGTGAAAGCCATATAGTTGTATTAGGAGAATATTTACTGTTTTCAGATGAAAATGCGGATTTAATCTGTGCTTCAAAACAGCGTATTACCTTTTGTTATAGGCTGGAACATGACGCCTACCGACTTTATCATATGCATGTATCTAATGAGTGGAATGAGTTGAAAGAGGATGAATTATTCCCTTTCGAAATCAGCACACAGACTTATCATTATGTAAAAAAACTTTTAAAAGAAACTAATGACAGAAAAAATAAAGTAATTATTCAAACTCCAAAATCTACTTATGGTATTCGGTCAGACTCTATCATTTATATAGAAGCGGCAGATAAATATAGTATTTTACATACAGTACACCAGAATATTGTGATACATAAATCTATCGGTTATTTGGCCTCTGTGCTTCCTGATTTTTTCTGTCGTATTCATAGAAGTTATCTTATTAACTGCCACCACGTTTCTAAAGTGGAAAGATATTATGTTACATTGGTAACAGGAGAAACTTTGCCAATACCTGAAAAACGATATACAGAAGTGTACCATAATGTGATGCAGGCGATGCAATAACTTACAGAATATATATACTCATATTAAAACAGTGTGATTTATTTGCATAATAAAAGAAAATTTAATTTTATTATAATTTACATAAAATGTCTGGAATTCACATGTTTTTTAGTGTATAATTACATATAAAGTAATTTGAATAAGATATTTATTTTTTGCTATCAAGTTTAAATTTACTTATACTTTAACTGTATTATTAGGGAGAGGAGAATTTTTTTGAAAAAGAAAATATTTTTATGTGCAGCGGTATGTGCCTTGGTATTGGCAATGGGGGTAGGTTGCTCTCAGCAGTCCGGTTCTTCCGAGTCCGGTACAAGCTCAAATACCTCTAATGTACAAAGTGAAACCGGCAGCCAGACTCAAAGTGCGGACCTACCTGTTACATCCGGTCAAGGGGAATCTGGCACAGCATCCGACAGCAAGAATGTAACAGCAACCTTGTATATAGGTGAAAACGGCCAATTTAAGGAATATCCTTATACATTTTCAGAGAAACCAACGCCTGATCAATTAATTCAGGCAATTGCAGATACAACCGGTTGGAATTTAACGTTGGCTGATGTTACAACCTCAGGTAAAGGTGGAATGACCGTATCATTCTCAAAAGAATGTGCATTGTTTACAGGGCCACCTCAACAGCAAAAAGAAGAATTTCATATGTATGATGCAGAACAATTGGACAGAACTATTTTAGATAGCATTCAAAAAACACTGCAAAATAATACAATAGATTCTAGCTTAGGAGATCCTTCCAATTTAGATATTTATTATTGTATGGAAGGGGATAAAGCATTGGAGTTAACCAATCTAAATATTACCATCCCTATGGAACAACCGTATAGTTCAGATATGTGGGAGAATCTTTCACGTGAACCTGCGAAAGGCTAAACATAACATAGTTTAGGTATTCGTCATAGTATTTATGGTGTATCAAGCAGAGCGTTCTGTTTTGATAAATTGCAGCATTGTATTTTGATTTTTACTATACGTTCATTTGCTTATGTACCCTATTGGAAAGCAATGTAAACCTTTTTTACCAGAAGAAAATAGACATGAAAAAGGGCTTTTTACAATTGTTTTAGTGTAAAAAGAATAAAAAAAACAATGCTACAAAAACTTTAATTTTTGAAGGGGGAAATTGTTAGAGATGAAAACAAAAAGATTTTTAGCCGTACTGGTAACGTGCGTATTTGCTTTTGTGGTTTGTGCAGTTCCGGCAATGGCTAAAGTAATTCCAACAGTACCAGGGGAGAAAGCAGCTGTGGCACTGGAAGTGCTTAATACAGACGGTACAGATTGTGAGGGTAATATTAAGCAGACTGCTGCACAACAGTCAGGTGCAGATCAGAGTATGACACAACAAGGAGATTACATCACATATCAGGCTGAAAATCCAGAGGGTTACGTATTTGATAGCTGGACTGTAAATATAACTTGGGTAAAAGAGGATGGTACCCGTGAAGTTTTAGGGGCTGATTATGCAGATACAACAAATCAAAAAGCATTTACTGCCGCAGACGGGAGTACAGCATATAATCCAAATGACGCAATCTTGAGAGTGAACTATGTAATGCCACAAGGTTTGGAAGAAAAAGATCATTTGGAATATAATGTTACCGCAAACTTTAAAAAGGATCCAACTACCGTAGCAGTAACTGTAAACTATGTTTACAGCGGTTTATACGGTGCAGACTTTATCTACACAGAAACTCAATATTTAGCACAAGGTAGCCATACAATTCATGCTGATGCTGCTCAATATGAAAACAAAGGTTTTGAATTGGTAAATGCTGCAGCAAATTCACAAGAAGTGAATGTTACAGAAAAAGATGGACAATTGGTAGCAGATGTTGACGCTGTTAACTTTAATGTAAAACCAACCATTGATCCAACCGAAATGTCCTTTAGTGTAACCTATGTTGACCTAGCAGGAAATCCAATTGGAGCTGGCGGACGTATTTGGTTTGATGACATCGGCGTGTATGACAGAGAAAATATTTTATTGCCATACGGATATAGAGCTATTCCACCTGCTCATCCTGGCGAAGATTGGTTCTATCCAACCAGTTTGGAGTACATTAACGGTCAATGGCAAGTAACTGTGCCTGACCTCGAAATTGTAGTGGCAAAAAGTGTAGCAACCGTTAACATTCAATTTGCTTTAGAAGATGGTACACTATTGCCTGATTTAGCTTATGAAAAAGCTTATTTTAATGTAGGCGGAGGCATTGAAACCGTTGAAGCACCGGAAGGTTATGAAATTGTTGGTGAAAACACTTATGCTGTAGATGTTACAGAGGATGATTTACTGAACTTGGTTGCTGACCCAACTGAAGTAACATTTACAGTAAAGCCGGTTGCAACCACACCGGGAAATCCTGAAAATCCAACTGATGACGGAACAACAACTCCAACACAAGATGGCACTATGGGTGGAAATCCAACTACAGGCGATGCTACTCCTTATGTAATTTTGGCAGTAACTGTTGCAGCAGCTGCAGGTGTTATGGTAGTAGCTTTTAAAAGAAGAAAAGCTTAATAGGGGTTTATAAATAAAAGGGGATACAGTAGTAACTGTATTCCTTTTTTGTTTTATTAAAAAATGAGAAAGTATAAATCATATCCTTGAAATTAAAATAGGATATGATATGATAACATTAAACTATCTATTGGAGGGTTGAAAAGGTGGAACAGTCTCTTTTTCATAGCAAAACTGCAGTCATTGTTGTAGATATGCTCAATGATTTTGTAAAAGGCGAGTTGTCTTGCGAACAGTCAGAAGCCATTGTACCGCCGATACGTGCTTTGTTATCAGACGCACGCCGTGAAGGAGTACCCATTTTTTATTGCAATGACCATCACATTCCGGACGTCGACCCTGAGCTGAAATTATGGGGACACCATGCCATTGCAGGAACAGAAGGGGCAAAAATTGTTTCGGAATTAGCGCCGCAACACGGCGACTATGTGATATTAAAACATTGTTATAGTGGTTTTTTTCAAACAGATTTACAATTACTGCTGAATTCATTGGGAATTAAAAATTTGATTATTACGGGGTTATATACCAACATTTGTGTACGTCATACAGCGGCAGATGCATTTTGTTGGGGATATCAAATTTATGTTCCCAAGGATTGTGTCTGTGCATTTACTCCAGAAGAGTATGAAGGGGATATCGCATATTTAAAAACAGTTTATGGAGCAACAATATTGTCTTCTGACAAAATCACATAAATGAAATCGAAGAATAGAAAAAGCCGACCTGTTTTGTAGCAGGTCGGCTTTTTTCAGCAACGGATTGTGAAAAATAGAGATTTTTGTGTTTTTTTATCGCGCGTTTTTTGTTGAGAAAACGGCTATTTTATGAGAATATATGCATTATATTACAGTTTTATAAATTACACAGAAAAATGCTTTATTGGTATTGCGGTATAGCATGACTTCCTGTAAGATATTGGTAAATAATGGAATGTAATTTTTTGACAGTATTCCATATTGAATGTAGATAGGAGGTCACGCTTGATGAAAAAAAGGGCAATTGTGGTTATGGTGTGTGCAATAGGTTTTGTTGCTTCGTTTGTAATCATAGGATACTTTGGCCTTACCAGTACAGGTATGATGGAACGTATGTATGTAAGTCAAAGTAAACAGCTTGTGATTGGAAAAGAAGAAAATTTGGCTCCGATAATCCTTTGGGACGAAATTGGAACGTATACCTGATTCGGGCTAGGCAATCATGGTACCATATGTTGACGTATGAGAAATTTCAATTTGTATGGATGCCGTCTAACTAAAAACAAATATCATATTTGCAGGCAGAAAAAGGTGTATATTGCAGCTTATGAAAAGAAAAAACAGATGCAACCACTAAATTTTCCATATAGAGGCCAGTAAATTGGCAGCTTGCTGTAATTCTTCAGGTGTATGATGTGCAAATCCTAACAGAATGGTATGCTCCATGGGAGTACGATTCTTTAAATAGTAGGGAGAGATACCTTGCAAGCAAATTCCGTTTGCTTTTGCGCTTGCAATTAGTTCTGCTTCAGACATTCCGTTTTGCACCTGAAGTAAAAAATGCAAACCTGCATTGGCTCCCATAATTGTGATTTGGTTTGCAATAGGAGAGGTTTTTAAGGCGGAAACAAAAGCGTCTCTTCTTTTGCGATAGGTGTTTCGATTGCGATTGATATTTCGTTCAAAATGACCGCCTTTCATAAATTGAAACAATGTATGCTGTTCAAAGCGAGAAACAGTAGGGGAATAGTGAGAGCAAAGTGTTTGATATCTTTGAAGTAATGCTGGAGGCAACACCAAATATGCAATACGGACCGAGGGAGCAATGCTGCGTGAAAATGTACCTATATAAGCCACTTTTCCCGCTGTGTCAATTCCTTGCAATGACGGTATCGGTTTTCCTGTAAATTTCAGTTCACTGTCATAGTCATCTTCAATGACAAAGCGATTTGGTTTTTCATCGGCCCAGCGCAGCAATTCCAAACGTTTGCCTATCGGCATCACTACTCCGGTTGGAAATTGATGGGAAGGCGTCACATATACAATATCAGCTTTGCTTTGTCCAAGGGCTGCAATATCAATTCCGGTTTCTGTTACGTCAATAGCTTCCACTGTTCTGCCGCAATTGGTAATGGTTTGATATACCTTGGGATATCCGGGATTCTCCATTGCAAACAGGCTGTCAGAATCAAACAATATATTTAATATCATAAGTAAATATTCTATACCTGCGCCCACAATAATTTGTGCAGCTGTGCAATGAACCGAGCGATACTTGTGTAAATAGTCGGCAATGGCCTGACGCAGACAAAAATCACCTTTCTGGTTGCCGGGGTAGATTAAATCCGGTTGAGAATACATGATTTCTTTGGAAAGCTTCGCCCAGGTAGCATACGGAAATGTTTCCACATCTACAGAATTGGTAGAAAGATGAAACAGATATTCGTTTTGAATATCGCCGGTTTCAGAAATGGAAACGGAAGTTACAGGCTCCTGCCGAACGGTTAAAGAAGCCTCTAACGGATTTACATAAAATCCACTGCGGGGAAGAGCGCGGATATAACCTTCTGTAACCAACATTTGATATGCGGCATCAATTGTATTCTGACTCACTCCCAGATAGTCTGAAAACGCTCGTTTGGAAGGCAGCTTCTCATTTTCCTTATAAATACCTTGTTGGATATCTTTTACCATGGAAAGGTAAAGTTGGTAGTATAAAGGTTCTTTTCCTTTTGTATGAACGTTCATTGCAGACCTCCAATCTGATACTATTAAAAATACTTAAACTGACTATTTAATAGGAATCAGTTTTCTTTTATAATCATACTCAAATACAATGATATTTGCAAGACAAATATAAAAGTGGAGGAGTAAGATAATCATGAATCAACAATTGGAACAAAACAGAAAGCTAACGGAGTCTTTTAAAGGCGGCGTTATTATGGACGTTACCAATGCAAAAGAGGCCGAAATTGCACAAAAAGCGGGAGCAGTTGCTGTTATGGCACTGGAACGCGTACCTTCCGATATTAGAAAACAAGGCGGAGTGGCACGTATGAGCGACCCGAAAATGATTAAAGAGATTCAAAGCGCAGTATCCATTCCCGTTATGGCCAAAGCCAGAATCGGACATATTGCCGAAGCTCAGATTTTAGAAGCGCTGCACATTGATTATATTGATGAAAGTGAAGTGCTTACACCTGCAGATGATATGTACCACTTAAATAAATTTGAATTTAAAACTCCATTTGTATGCGGAGCACGTAACATTGGTGAAGCATTAAGAAGAATTGGAGAAGGCGCTTGCATGATTCGTACCAAGGGCGAAGCGGGTACAGGAAATGTGGTAGAGGCTGTCAGACATATGAGAACCATGATGGCATCAATTCGCCGTTTGCAAAATATGCCTTGTGAAGAACTGATGACATTTGCAAAAGAAAATGACGCACCATACGATTTGGTGGTATATGTAGCACAAAATGGCAGACTTCCTGTAGTAAACTTTGCGGCAGGCGGCATTGCAACTCCTGCCGACGCTGCTTTGATGATGCAGCTTGGCAGCGAAGGTGTATTCGTTGGTTCAGGTATTTTTAAGTCTGCAAACCCTGAATTAAGGGCAAAGGCAATTGTCACTGCTACAGCAAACTATAATAATCCCGAAATTTTGGCAGAAGTAAGTGAAGGTCTGGGAGAGGCTATGAAGGGATTGGAGATTTCTGAAATTCCTCAGGACAGTCTGTACGCAAACAGAGGCTGGTAAATCAATGAATCGAATAAAACAAATTTGTTCCGTCATATTATGATAATAAAAGAGGCATCAATTGATGCCTCTTTTATTTATATAGAAAACGGTATATTAGCGAACCGGCGTATAATTGATTTCAGATGTTTGCTCTGTGGCTTCCAACTTAAAAATAACAGGTCTTAATCCATCATTGCAGCTGCAAATAGCAACGCCGGGTTTTCTAATCCAGTCTCCATAGTAAAATAATTCTTTTTCAGCTCCGTGAGATAATGCAAATGCATACTGATATATTGCTTTCCATGCTTCATCGCAAAATCCTTCTGGTTTTGCATAGTCAGCATAAAATACCTGCCCTTCTTTTAACATGGGGCACGCAGTCAAACCGTCTGCTCCGTATTCTTTTGCCAGTTCTTTGTCTAATGTGGTTTTCAATACTGTTATTTTTACTTTTTTCATGCCTTATCTCTCCTTGTTGATATTAAGTGATAAATTCCAGCAAATTTTTGCCCATAAATTGAGTCCATTCCTGTTCTGTGAGGTTTGCATTTTGAGTGATATCATGAATAAATAAAGAAAAATCCTTTTCCCGTTTTACAGAAGGATACAATAATAAAGGAAAATCACTGCCATAGAGCAACCGATTTGGACCAACCATTGAAATAACTGTTTTAATACTTTTGATGTCGTACAGCAAGGGATTTGCCGCAGTGTCATAGCGTACATTTTGAAATAATTCTTTGTAGCGGGGGTTCATCTCATAAAAAGGAAGACCGCCTCCCATATGCGCCAATATTAGTTTTAAGTTGGGATATCTTTTTAATAATTGAGGAATCGGCGCCAATGATGTCGTATCTTTTCCGGGATAGGTATGTCCAATTGGTTCTCCGCAATGAATGCACACAGGCAAATGATAATGTACTGCGCACTCTAAGACATCCAGAAACTGCGGTGACTGAAAGTCAAATCCGTTTGCTCCAGGGCCTAATTCTCCAATTCCGCAAAAGCCAAGGGAGACGCAGCGTTCTATTTCAGAAATAGCTTCTTTTCCGAACATAGGGTTAATAGAAGCAAATGCCTTTAAGCGCTGTGGATGATTTTTGATTGCTTGTGCCATGTAATCATTGTGCAGATACATCAGTTCAATATCATTCCAATACCATCCTTGCATGACCAAACCGTATACACCTGCCAGCTCAGCACAATGCAAAGCTTCTTCTGTATTTGCCCATGCTTCTTCCGTACCCGTACCATTTTCCGATTTTTTGGTCAACATACCAAAGTATGGGTCACGTGCGGCATAGGTTTCCCAATGTTCATATATTTCCGGGGGAAATATATGAACATGACTGTCCCAAATTTGAAATCCATTCATGATTGGCATTTTCCTCCTGTATTTTATAGTGATATTATAAATGATGATTCATACGCTGTCGATATCCGAAATAAATACAAATACTTTGGAATACATTTTAGAGTTGTTTCAGTGTAGTTCTGTTTCCATTGATACTTATTGCTGTTTGCGTTTTTCATGATAATGGCGAGAAAACAAAAATCAATAGAAAACGTGAAATTTTTCCATTTTTAGGGCTTTGATAGAATAGTGTATAAACCGGAACAACAGGGGACATTGTGATTTTTTTATTGGCTTAAATTGGCTCGAAAATACTTACTTTTTGGATTATATTATGCTATACTGTACCAAGAAAAAGCAGATTATGTTGTAGAAAACGGAGGGGGTTTATGGCATTCTTTGATAATTTGGAAAAGACATTATCAAAGAACAATCTGCTGTTCAAAAAACTAAGAAAATGACAGATATTTCCGGAATAAACAGTTTGGTTTCTGATGAAAAAAGTGAATCACAATTACTATCCAATCGGAAAACGATATGTTGCAATGTACCAAAAAATTTTGAAAGAAATTTTGTGGGGATAAATTACATCCGTTCGTGTACTGTACACCAAAATAAAAGAGGATAAACAGCAGTTGTAGAGTATAAAAAGTGTTGTGTGTTGCGGAAGATGGGGAGTGGACGTTTCAAGCAATACAGAATTTTGTAATGCTTGTGATGCGGTTCTGCTGAAATAACCACAAAGATTTGTCTCGTAACATCAATACATTGAATATGGAACAAAATGACAGAAGATTACTGCTATGCAAAAACAAGATTAGGTTTTAATTTTAATGAGGAGGGTGAGTTATGGCAAAGTTTTGCAGCAAATGTGGAATGAAACTCAATGAACAAACCGGAAAATGTCCTAATTGTGATGAGAAAACAAAAATGGATACTGCAAGCTCCGATAGTAATATCAGTATCAATGGGAATCCAAAAGAGGACCAAAATATTAAAAAAACAAACGGAGAACAAGAAGTCAAAAAAGAAAGCAAAAAGAAAACAATAGTAGTAATCACAATTGTTATTGTTGTATTACTGATAGGTATAGGCGTAGGTATAGGTGTTTTCATGGTACATAACGAAAAAAACGCAAATGTTCCTAACAATGGCGAAATTCAAGAGACGCAAAGTACTGCCGGTACAGAGACAACAACTCCCAATGAAGAAAATGAAGAAGTTGACTTGGGCAGTAATTATGAAGTTCCCGAATTTGATGCAGAAGCATATTTCAGAGAAAATACTACCTTAAAATCCACTTTTGATGTAGCTTCTTCGCAATCTATTCATACCGAATCTGAAGCTTATGATAGTTTTGTTGAAAGGGGCTTTGACGGTAGTCAAGTGATGTATGAATATACTATGGATGGTACTTATTTAGGAGAGAATGAAATTTCCCGATCTTCGTCATCAAAACATCCAATGTATCAGACATATTACGCTACAACATCAGGGGATATATGGATGATTCTTGAAATTAACGGTTCGTTTTTTGCAACGCCAATCACATACAATTTTTCAAACACACAAAATGTTCCCGTAATAGTTTCAGAAACGGATACGATTACAAGCTATGATAGTTCCACCAATAAATTCTATGTGAACATTCCCAATGCATCTCAAACCGTTATAAAGACAGTCTCCAAAATTGATGCTGAAACGATAGAAAAACTTACTAGCGAGGAGTTCAATCAATCATGACGGTTAAAAAAATTGTAATATTACTTCTTTGTGGTGTAATCGTATCTTTTGCTTTTTTCCCTATGATAACAGTAAATGTTCACGCAGAAACTGCTACAGAAGGAAGCAGAGTCATGGTTTCTCTCGGTGATTCCTATTCATCAGGAGAAGGTATTGAGCCGTTTTATGGTCAAAATGAATCAACAGCCGATAAAGTGAAAAATCAGGATTGGCTTGCACATAGGTCTGAAAAAAGTTGGCCCGGAAGACTTACTCTGGAGGGAGTAAATGGTTCTATGTCTCAAAATCGTAATGATAATTGGTTTTTTGTGGCTACATCCGGAGCAACAACCGATAATTTGACTCACACCCAACGTAAGGACTATGACATTGACGGGAAGAAAGGCAGTCGTTATATTGATAAACAGCTTGATGTTTTTAAAGAATTAGGTGATAAAAAAGCGGAATATGTTACTGTTTCCATTGGAGGAAATGATGCGCAGTTTACGGATGTTATAACCAAGGCAGCTCTATCATTTTCATTTAATCCCGGACTATTAACCGACAAATTAGATTCCGTTTGGGAAGAATTTTATTATGGTATTGACGGCGGTGAAAGCATAAGAGATAGACTTTATCAAGCTTATTGCGATATTCAAGATGCTGCAGGTGCACAAGCTAAAATTATTGTTGCCGGATACCCCAAATTACTGGATCCTAACGGAAGCGGATTCTTGTTTAATGAGAGAGATGCTGCTCTCATTAATGATTCGGTAAGCAGATTCAATGACGAAATCGAATCCATTGTGAAATCGTGCAAAGTGGACGGAATGAAAATCTGTTTTGTGTCTGTTGAGGAGGCTTTTGATGGACACGGCGCCTATTCCAATGACGCTTTTTTGAATGAGGTATATATTGGTAGCAAATCTCAAGATTTAGAATCAAGTCTTATAGTACCATCAGCATATTCCATGCATCCCAATGAGAAGGGCGCCCAGGCTTATGCCGATTGTGTCCAAGCAAAAATTGATGAGATTGAAAAGGATAACGGAAAAACGGAATGGCCTTTGATGTCCGGCTCAGATGAGCGAGACATAGCCTTGGTTCTTGATGTTTCAGGTAGTATGAGGGGTACTCCAATGAATGAAACCAAAAATGCATCAGAAAGGTTTATCAATACGGTTTTAAAGGAAGATTCCAGTATCGGTGTTGTTACTTATGATAATACCAGTATGTGTATTGCTGACTTCTGTATGAATGAAAGGTATTTGACGAATGTAATACAGAATCTCAATTCTGGTGGCGGAACCAATATGGAAGCGGGGTTATCACAGGCATATTCCATGTTACAGAGCAGCAATGCAAAAAAGAAAATAATCGTACTTATGAGTGACGGTGAACCCAACGAGGGCAAAACAGGCGATGAACTCATAGAGTTTGCTGAAACAATCAAAAATGAAGGCATATATATCTATACATTAGGCTTTTTTAGTAATTCACACGATAAAACCTCACCACAGGCACTGTTAGAAAACATTGCAAGTGAAGGGTGTCACTTTGAGGTTGAAAACGCAGATGATTTAATATTTTTCTTTGGCGATATTGCGGATCAAATCAATGGACAAAAGTACATATATATCCGCATAGCATGCCCTGTTGATGTGACGGTAACGTACGATGGTGAAACATTGTGCTCTATAGAAGAAAATATGAATACCCGCACTGCTTTTGGCTCTTTAACATTTGAGGATAATGAAAAAGGAACCAATAGCAGCAGCGATAATCGAGTGAAGATACTGCGATTAAAAGAAGGTACAGATTATAATATCCAAATTGAGGGTAACGGCAACGGGTATATGGACTATACCATTAGATTTATGGATGATACTGGAGAGTACACCGATTTGCGCACATTCAGTAATATAAAAATTACGGAACAGACTGTAATTGATACTGTGGCGACCAATTCAGATTCAACTATATTGAATGTAGACGAAAATGGCGATGGAAGGTATGACTTGAAGTATAAGGCAACCGAAAATGCTGAAGGTGAACTGGTCAACGACACCTATCTCATTTATATTTATATTGCAGTTGGTGTTTTTGTTTTAATCTTGATTGTAATCGCAATTATTCTAATTATGAAACATCTAAAATCAAAAAAATCTAAGTTGGAAAACAGATAAAGCATGCAGAAGTTTTGCAGAAATTGCAAAACACAGAGGAAAAGATGTTTTAGCTTTTACCGATTGAAAACTACTTTATAATTTTTTCATTTAATAATCTGGTAATAACAACAAAACAAACATTGAAAGATAGTCCTTTCAATGTTTGTTTTTGTTTATTGGCAAGAACGTTTTAGCGTTTATCAGTTGAAAATTGCATAGCAATTTTTTTTATGCTATAACAACCTTGCAACAGCAGCAAAACTAAAGTTTTGGCTGTTGGCAAGAACGTTGTAACATTTTTTAGTTAGAAATTGCTTTGCAATTTCTCTTATGTTATAATATCTACACTATTTATTTGATGCAGTTCCATTTTATTATAAGTACAGAGGAGACGGGTATATATGTCCGCAGTATCACAGGCAAAGCGCATTGTAGTTAAGGTAGGTACCTCTACCTTAACTTATGAAAACGGAAAACTAAATTTAAGAAGAACAGAAGAACTCTGCAAAGTGTTAAGTGATTTGCATAATTCCGGTCTTGAAGTAGTACTTGTATCATCCGGCGCGGTTGGCGTAGGTATGGGCAAACTCGGCATCAAAGAGCGCCCCACAGAAACAGAAAAAAAACAAGCGATTGCAGCTGTTGGGCAATGTGAACTGATGTTTATGTACGATAAGCTTTTTGGAGAATATAATTGTATGGTTGCCCAGGTTTTGCTTACAGCAGACGTAACAGCCAGTGAGAACAGCAAGCGTAATGTAGAAAACACCTTCAGAGAACTGCTGAATATGGATATTATTCCGGTTGTAAATGAAAACGACACAGTTAGCATTGACGAGCTGGATGGCCCTCATTTTGGAGATAATGATACGTTATCCGCAGTCGTTGCCAAGTTGGTTGGAGCAGATTTGTTAATTATTTTAACTGATATTGACGGACTTTACGATACAGACCCGAGAGAAAATCCGAATGCCAAGCATATTCCTTATGTTACACATATTACAGACGAAATTAAGGCGTTGGCAGGCGATGCGGGTACAAACAGAGGAACAGGCGGTATGGTGACCAAAATACGCGCCGCACAAATTGCAAATGAAGCGGGTATCTCCTGTTGTGTGATGAGTGGTACGCATCCCAAAAATTTATATCAATTGCTGGACGGCGTCCAAATAGGAACTACATTTGCCGCATTATAAGTGCATCGATATTGAAAGGAGGAATAGATATGACCGAATTGGAACAAATGGGAAAACGTGCAAAAGAGGCAGCACGTGAACTTGCTTTCGCAGGTGATAAAAAAAATCAAGGACTTGCTGCAATTGCAAAAGCTTTGAGAGAACATAAAGATAACATTATAGAGGCCAATGCTTTGGATATTGAAGCAGCCAAACAAAACGGGATGTCTGAGTCATTGCTGGATCGCCTTACATTAACAAGTGAACGTATTGAAGGTATGGCAAAAGGTGTGGAGGAAGTTTTAGCACTGAAAGACCCAATCGGTACCGTATTGGACGGAATGGTGCAAAGCAACGGTCTTAAGATTGAAAAAGTACGTGTACCTCTGGGTGTCATCGGCATGATTTATGAAGCCAGACCAAATGTGACTTCCGATGCAGCGGCGCTTTGTTTAAAATCGGGTAATGCGGTCATTTTACGAGGAGGAAAAGAAGCATTCCACTCCAACCAATGTATTACCAACATTATGCAAGCTGCATTAGAGCAAGTCGGTTTGTCAGGGAATTGTGTTCAGCTTGTGCAGAATACCAGTAGGGAATCCGCAAATGAAATGATGCGTTTAACGGAATACTTGGACGTATTGATTCCAAGAGGCGGTGCAGGCTTAATCAAAGCGGTGGTGGAGAATGCAAAGGTTCCTGTAATTGAAACAGGTTCCGGCAACTGCCATGTATATGTAGATGAATCTGCAGATGTTGCTATGGCGGCTGATATTATTTTTAATGCGAAAACGTCCCGTCCTTCTGTTTGTAATGCCATTGAAACAGTATTGGTACACAAAACTATCGCCGAAAAAGCTCTCCCTGTCATTGAGAAAAGGTTGAAAGAAAAACAAGTGGAAATCAGGGGATGTCAAACAGTTTGCAGAATATTGCCCGATGCAGTACCTGCAACGGAACAAGATTGGGCGACAGAATATTTGGGTTATACTTTGGCAATTCGCGTTGTAGACGACATTCATCAAGCCATTGACCATATTATGACGTATACCACAGGTCATAGTGAGTGTATTGTAACAGAAAGTTATACCAATGCAATGTTATTCACATCTCAAATAGATGCAGCAGCTGTCTATGTAAATGCGTCCACCAGATTTACAGACGGCGGTATGTTTGGACTGGGAGCAGAAATCGGTATTTCTACTCAAAAACTCCATGCAAGAGGTCCTATGGGTATTGAACAGCTGACCTCCGTAAAATTTATCGTCAACGGCAACGGTCAAATTCGTATATAAAGCACTGTATCTATTGGAATAAATTCCAATCTTAATTTTGCTAGAGTGTAAAAGCAGATTTTTACCAAATACAGTTATGAAATCACCCTGAATAATAGTTTACAAAACAGCCTTGGCAGATTTCTTTTTTATAAAAAAGTTCTGCCGAGGCTGTTTTGTACTTATATATTAGGTAAAGTACAAAACAAGGGGTTGAATCATAACAAATGAATTCAGAAAACAAAGAACAAACACCGAAAAAAACGGCACAATTTGTGTGTGATTATCGAGATGAGCAGCCCACTGAATTTTTGCCGCAGCTTCAAATGCATTCGGCAGAAGAAACAAAAGAGGAGCCCTCATCAGAGCCTATTGACAATACAATACCTACCATACATGTAACATTAGATGACTCCAATATGATAGAAACAGAGCAGGAAGGAAACGAAACTCCGGAATATCCAACGATGCCGGAACAAGAAGAGCCCTCGCCGGAAATAGAAGGATTTCCTCTTTGGAAAAGAAATAATCAGCCCTCCAGATTATTTTATCCTGCAAATCCCCAAATTGCGCAGCAACAGGAAGAGGAAATATATGAGGATGAGACAAAACAATCAAAACCAAAAGGAATCATCCCGGGTATTATGATTTTAATGGCCGCATTTGCGGGTGTGGTATGTTTTTGTATGTTTGGCGGAGTAGACTTGGTACAAAATACAGAGCAAATCAATGCTTTTTTAGCGCCTGTTATGATGCAAAATCCGGAACCGTTTTCATCGTTGTCACAGGCAAGCGAAGATATGATTTTGCAAGCTTCCGTATGGAGGGCGGTGACACAAAATCAGGCAAACTATAAAGAGACAGACGCACAGGGAAGAATGGTTGTTCCGGCAAAAGATGTAGAAAATGCATCGAGGGAACTGTTTGGAAGTGCGTTTCATCTTTCTTCCAAACATCTGCAAAACGCTTCTTTTTTTGTTTATGATGAATCTTCTGATACTTACCGTGTGTTACCTAGTAGCAGTGTTACAAGCACAGTTCCGCAAATAAAAGAGGTAAAAAAAGAGAATGGCTCCATCGTTGTTACGGTAGAGTTTTCTTCTACAACACAGGAAATTGCTGTGGAAACATACCGTTATATACTGGAATTTGATTCTCTCAGCGGAGAGCCGTATTTATCCTCAATTCAATCTGCTTGAAAACGTGATGAGTATTTCTGGCGATGGAAAAAGAATTTTTATAGCAAATAAAGTAGATTGACAGATACAAGACCTTTTGTCAAAGATTCTTTTGAATTTTGCATTTCTTGGATAATTTGTTTTCTAAAATGGGACTCTATCTTTATGAAAAGGAATTCATGTCTTACCGGCTTCATCTTTTATCACAGTATTCTGCAATCAAAAACGGATACCAATTGGTATCCGTTTTTGATTTTTATATTTCGTTTGTCATAAACCATAATCTTGTCCATATATATAATAAAGCAAGATACCTGAATGTTATCATCAGGTATCTTCTCTCATCATTATGTGCATTAGAGCAGTAAGTATAACAGCGAGAAAATAACACTGGTGTCGGCTTGTTCGTTAAACAGTACCAGCAGCAGTATCATGATTAAAGTTCGTTCGCTGTCTTTCATAACTCCGTCTAATAAATTTTCCACAATGTTCTGTGGTCCGGCAGAGACGGGAGGGGCGCTTGGCAGACTACCTCCGTTGTGCCCATGTAAAGGGCCGCCTTGTTCATTTGGTGTGTGGTGAGCGGGCTCTTCAGTATGATTTCCGTGAGTTCCACTTGAAAAAGACGGTCCATTATTCGAACGGTTTGTTCTTGGCGACGCAGCAAAAGACGGTGTGCCGCGCAGTTGTTGATTGGCGCGATTCTGCATTTCCTGCACTCTATGAATTGCCTCTTCCTGCATACGCTTCATATCCATATTTTCGTTGGCCATGTTTCACCTCATAGAATCCCCTGAAGAATACCCTGTTCTTTTAAAAGAGGTAAAAACTTCAGCATTCTCATAATTTTAATTGCTTCATCCAGTTTTTTCTGACGCTCACTTTTTAATAAAGGACGCAAAGCGTGCAGTAGTCTGGTATTATCATCTTCTTGATTTATGCTCCCCAGCAAAGGCGCTATTTTCATAATGGTATTGAGCATCTCAGGGGAAACGCCGTTTCCTCCTCCGCCCAATGCTCCCAGAGTATTTCCCAAACCGCCTAAAGAAGACAAAGCACCAAGTGGATTATTGTTCGTTTGAGGTGCTTGTGCAGGTGCTGATTGTTGCCCTAATAGACTGGCAAGCTGGCTAAAATCAATTCCTCCGGTAGAATTGCTTTGAGATTGCTGTGGGGATTGTTGCGCTGGTTGTTCAGGGGCATTGTTTTGCTGCTCGGTATTCATTTGTCCCAATAAATTGTTAGCCATTTGCTGAAATTTTGCCATTTCTGTAGGATTATTTAAAATTTCATTTAATTTTCCGGCTAAGTCATCCATGGACCGTCACCCCATTTCTTATTTGCCCAAAAATTTTTTTAGCAGCACTTGTGCCTGCGGTGAATTTAACAGTTTATTGGCCGCCTCTTTATCGCTTAATACTTGCTGAAGTTTTGCGGCATCGTTGGCGTTTAGGTTATTTAACATTTTTTGCAGCGTGCCGTTTTCTGCTTGTTGTTTTAGTTGTTCGGGTTGTGTGCCCAGACGTTGGGCTGCTACATTTAACAGTTTCTGTAATTCTTCGTTGTTAGGCAAAGTATTTCACACCTTTCAAAGTAAAAAATGAAAAAAGACTGGATTCCCCCATGTGTTTCCATATATAATATGATTAGATAAATATACATATGCGGTAAAATGGGCAGATAGTAATATTGTATATGGAGTCAAGGGGGTTTTTATGAGAATTTTAGTTATTTCCGATTCCCATGGAAATACAAGGAATATAGAGCGTGCAGTGGAAAGTCAACCGGAAGCAAATATTATCATCCATTTAGGGGACGGGGCCGATGATATTGTGGATTTGGAATTTGTTTATAGAGATAAGCAATTCTATCAGGTAGCCGGTAATTGTGACTGGGGTTCTTCGTTGCCTCTTGAAGGTGAATTAAAAGTAGCGGATAAAACAATATTTTTTGTACATGGCCATGAATATAGGGTAAAAACAAATTTACAGCAAATCAAGATGGAAGCAAGAAAAAGGAATGCGGATATTGTGCTTTTTGGGCATACGCACCTGCCTATAACAGAATATGATGATGAATTGTATTTGTTGAATCCGGGCTCTTTGCAATATGCTGACGGTACCTATGGAATAATTGATATCACAGATGCCGGCATTTCTGTACAAATTATAAAAGTTTAAAATTCGTTTCTTGACATTGTATGGATTGGCGTGATAGGCTAATTTGAGAGAACCAATATTATGTTGACTGTATTTTGTTGATACATATAAAGTAATGATATTACCGCCGAACAGACAGATTAAAGCCTAAGCAGTAATATGGATAAGGGCGGGGAATGGAGAGAGTAATTATGACTGAATATGAGAGATGGCATGCTATGAAACTGGATGACCCGGATTTAACAGAAGAACTAAATGCAATTGAGGGTAATCCAGAGGAAATTAACGACCGTTTCTACCGTGAACTGGAATTTGGAACAGGTGGTTTACGTGGTGTAATTGGAGCCGGTACAAACCGAATTAATATTTATACAGTACGAAAGGCAACTCAAGGACTTGCCAACTATCTAAATAAAGAAACGTCGCATGCGTCTGTGGCAATTGCATATGACAGTCGTATTAAGTCAGACGTATTTGCAAAGGCAGCGGCTGAGGTTTTGGCAGCGAACGGAATTACCGCACATTTATATCCTCAATTGATGCCTACACCCGCACTGTCTTTTGCCGTTCGTCATTTAAAATGTGACGCGGGTATTTGTATTACTGCAAGCCATAATCCTGCAAAATATAACGGATACAAAGCATACGGCAGTGACGGTTGTCAGGTTGCTTTGGAAATGGCAGATGCTATTCTGGATGAAATTAACCGGCTGGATATTTTCCGTGATGTCAAACACATGGATTATGATGCCGCAGTAGAACAGGGAAGTATTAAGGCCATTGGCGAGGATGTTGTAATTGCATTTTTAAATGCTGTTAAGTCACAAAGTATTTTGGATTGCAGCGATTCTGATTTAAAAGTAGTATATACTCCTCTCAATGGCAGTGGAAAAATGTGTGTCACACGTATTTTTGATATGATTGGTATAAAAAATATTACAATTGTTCCTGAACAGTCAGAACCGGACGGCAATTTTCCGACTTGTCCGTATCCAAATCCTGAATTTAGAGAGGCATTGCAAGTAGGATTGAATCTTTGTGAAAGCGTACAACCGGATTTACTGGTAGCGACAGATCCTGATTGTGACCGTATGGGTATTGCTGTAAGACATAACGGTGATTATCAATTGTTAAACGGCAATGAGGTTGGTGTTTTATTATTAGATTTTATTGCGCGCAATCGTATTGCAAATGGAACTATGCCAAAACATCCGGTTGCAGTCAAAACAATTGTTTCTACCGATTTAACGGATAGTGTTGCTAAAGAATACGGTATTGAGTTAAGAAGCGTTTTGACAGGATTTAAATATATTGGTGACCAAATAGCAGGCTTAGAAGCCAACGGAGAGGAAAGCCGTTATATCTTTGGTTTTGAGGAAAGTTATGGATATCTGTCAGGCAGCTATGTACGTGACAAAGACGCTGTGAATGCCAGCATGTTAGTATGTGAAATGGCAGTTGACTATAAAAAGCAAGGAAAAACGTTGGTAGATGCAATTCATGATATTTATGAAAAACATGGTTATTTCCTAAATGAATTGATGAATTTTACATTTGAAGGTCAAGACGGTATGAATAAAATGCAGTCCATTATGGAGCGTTTGCGTACCAATACTCCAACTAAAATTGCAGACTTTGCAGTGGTTGGATGGAGTGATTATAAAGCGTCTAAATGTTTTGACGGTACCATTGAAACTGAAATTACACTTCCCAAGTCCAATGTTTTGGAATATCGCTTGGAAAATGGCAGCAAATTAATTGTGCGTCCGTCAGGAACAGAGCCTAAGTTAAAATTGTACTTATCCGCAAAAGGTAAGACAAGAGAAGAATCTCAAGCGGTAATTCAGGCGTTTAAAAATTGTGCAAACGAATTACTGGGAATCTAAAAAAGGTCGGAGCTTGCTCCGACCTTTTTTATGACAGATTTTTATCAGTGCATGTGTTAAAATCTTTTTAGTGATAAAAATTGCAACTGTATTTTTTTTATGGTATACTTTATAAAATATATTTCCATCCGTAGCGAAGCTGGATATCGCAACAGATTCCGATTCTGGAGGTCGGGGGTTCGAATCCCTCCGGGTGGGCCATGCTGGAATGGACTGTGCTCCATTCAAAAAGCCCAGCCGTCTGGCTGGGCTTTTTCATAAAAATTTGTTATTGATTTTTCCGCGATGGTCTATAATAATGTTATTTATTTGATTGGGATTGTCCTTGTAACGTCTCTAAATTACTACAACTTTTTACGAGTTGGGACAATTTCACTTTTTGTCGTCGATAGTTTAATAGGTATTTTTTATCAATCCTTCTGATATGGAAATAATCGCGAGACTTTTTCCCCAAAGGCTGTTGGCGGGAATAATTTTTGGAAAGGAGAAAAGCACTTGAATCATTTAGAATTTGGGCCGGTTATTTGTACCAAAGGACCGTATAAAGGAAAAATAGGATATTTAGATGATGAAGATATATGTGAAGGAAATCAGTTTGGAATTGTATATTTTGGTAATCCGTCATTTTGTTCATCATTCCATCTGGTTCCCATTACATATTTATCAAATGAAATTACCATGTACGAAATCATTCAAAGAAAAGAAACGTTGCAACAACAAATACTTAACGAAAAGGATGAAAAGAAGAAAATATATTTGCTTCTGGAATCAGAATTTGTAAATACCCTGTTTTACGAGAGACATATACAAACACATACTATGTCTCAAAAAGGTATTAAATTATTTATATCTTATTCCTCTAAAGATAAAGGATTTGCAAATTTACTATACTCTGATTTAAAAGAGGCAGGATGTATTCCATGGTTGGATGAGTGGGATATTGTGGGTGGGCAATCCATCCCTGAAGAGATTGAAAAAGGAATTAATAATAGTGATTTCTTATTGATTTTATTATCTAATAATTCAGTAAAATCCGATTGGGTTCGAGCTGAATGGGAATCAACCATTTGGGATGAAAATCAAAATAAGGAAATACGAATCATACCAATATTAATTGAAGAATGTGAAATACCACGCTTTATAAAATATAGAAAATATATTGATTTCAGAAAAGACTACATTACGGGTTTCCGAGATTTATTGTATTCTATTGACAGATTAAAATAAGAACTAATTTTATAAATGTTTCATTAATTCAACATGTAGATTTACAGTTTGTATTTCAACCTATACCTGAGGGATGTATATACATCCCTCAGGTATTTTCTTTTTGTTTCTACAATCCATATGCATTTCGTTCGTCACTATAGGATTATTTCACAGGTATATATATTTCTTAAAAATAGAATATACATTCTGTTGGTTTTATCATGAAATGCGTGATATTGGATAAAAAATAGCCTACATTTATCACCGGATACATTTTTCCATCATAGAATAGCGGAGAATAGGGGGAATTTCAATGTACTGTGGTGAACAATTCAGTGATGTAACAAAGCAATATTTATGCTGTTTTTATGAGATTTTAGACAATATGATAGAAGAGATGACAAATGCGAAGTTAAACAGTATATCGCATAATTTTATTGTACAAATGATTCCTCATCACCAAGCAGCAATTAAAATGTCTCAGAACATTTTACAATATACAACGTTACTTCCTCTGCAAAACATTGCAAAGAATATCATTTCAGAGCAAACCAAAGGCATCGAAGCTATGAAAGAAATACTGGGAGTATGTGGGGAACAATTTGATTCAAAACAGGATATGTGCCTGTATCAAAATGAATTTGACCAAATTACAAGAACTATGTTTTCTCAAATGAAAAATGCTTGTTCGACAAATCAGATTAATGCAAATTTTATGAGAGAAATGATTCCACATCATCAAGGTGCTATCCGTATGTCAAAAAACGCATTGCATTTCTCCATCTGTCCGCAGCTAATTCCAATTTTGCAGACGATTATTGTCTCTCAGGAAAAAGGAGTACGAGAGATGAGAGCGCTTCTTCACTGCATTTAAAAAGGATGGCATATTCATTCCCGTTCAGTAATTGAAATAAGATACAACAGAAAACAATAGGAGGCGATTATTTGGCTATTCGTATTTTTATCGATCAAGGGCATAATCCCAGTGGTGTGAATGCAGGAGCAGAAGGGAACGGATTAAGGGAACAAGACGTTACCTATAATGTAGGAATCTATTTAGCCAATCTGTTGAATGACGATCCCAGGTTTACTGCAAGAGTTTCACGCCCTACTCCTGAGACCGTACTGGGTACCAGCAATGCTACCAGTTTGCAGGCCCGTGTAAATATGGCGAATTCCTGGCCTGCAGATTATTTTATCAGTATTCATTGTAACTCCAATACAAATCCTGCAATTAATGGCAGTGAAGTGTATGTTTATCGGAGTAATACCCAATCTTATTGGCTGGCACAGCACATTCTCAATGCGATTGTAGAACGTGTAGGCACCAGGGATAATGGGGTACGATTGAATCCGTCGCTGTATGTATTAAGACGCACCACCATGCCTGCTGTATTGGTAGAATTGGGATATTTAAGCAATACTTCCGATGCACAAAAACTCAGGGATGACCAAAGAGGATTTGCTCAAGGAATTTACAATGGTCTACTAAGCTACTTTGGTTTTTCACCACTTTAACTGTTGCAGAATATAAATGAACGCAAATGGAATTCTTTTTCCTATGTATCACGATTTATAAGTTTATATTTTATCAGACTGGAGATATTTTGGATTCAAAAAACAGTCAGGATATGGTGGGACAACCACGTTTCCTGACTGTTTTTTTATAATTTTTCGTTATACAATTGGAAGTTTAAAAATTTGTCCGGGATATATCACATCGCTGGACAGGTGGTTTAGCTGCATGATTTCTGTATATCGCGTACCGGAACCTAATTGTTCCTGTGCAATTTTCCAAAGGGAATCCCCTGTTTGTACGGTGTATTCTTGATATTGAATGGGAAGTTTTATTTGGTCTCCCGGATAAATTAGCGTACTTGTCAGCCCATTTAACTGCATGATTTCATGGTAACGAAATCCGCTTCCCAAATATTTTTCAGCAATACCCCAAAGCGTATCTCCTGAAATTACCTGATGAATGAGATAATTTGATTCAGGAGATGTTGGTGGAGTTTCGGAGGGAGATTCCGTATTGGGAGGAGTAGGATTCTGTGGAACAGATGGAATTGAAGAATCGGGCTGTTGTGGCTCTGACGGTACAGGTGATTCGGGGGATTCAGGCTCAGGCGTCACAGGCCGCTCCGGAGATTCCGGTTCGGTTGGATTGGATGAATCCGGTTGCTCTGTTGTTGGAGGTTCAGAGGATTCGGGGGTATCGGAAGATATTGGAGGTTCAGATTCTTCCGGTTCAGAGGGAGATGATTCCGGAAGATTTGTCTCAGGTGGGACAATAGATTCTGGCGGTTCCGGCTCGGAAGGGGAAGGTGGATTTGGCGGTTGTGGTATAACCGGTTCAGAGGTATCCGGTTGTTCCGGTTGATTTGGAATCGATGGTTCGGATGGTGTGGTATCCTGTGTTTCTCCGTTTATCCATTCTTCATAATGGTCCCAAATGGATGGGTCTTCTTGCCCTAACGCCCATGAGCCTGCACCTTTTAGATTATATTTTTCAACTAAACCCAATTTTGCTTCATAAGATTGGTCGTTTTCATACCAAACCACATATTTTCCTGGTTGCAAAACAAAATCTCCGCCCACGGTGTAGCGGGTGCTTTGTTCTGTAATTGTAAATTCCGCTTTTACAGATTGGCTTGTTTCATCATAAGTGACAGTGGATTCACAGTTATTTAAAATATCTTGAATGGTTTTGCTGCTGATACCTTTACCAACAATTCTATTATCATCTAAACTCCATACGCGTCCATATAAAGGAACGCCTATCACAATTTTGTCGGCAGTAGTTTTACTCAGTGCATATTGAATCGAGTCTTCTACAAACTGAATTCCTGCGACAGGGCCCGCAGCTCCGCCCTCATAATGTTCATCATAAGTCATAATAAATAAGTGGTCTGCATACTGAGCAAGTGCTGAGTAGTCGTAAGAACCATGCCAGCCGGTCTGCCAGTCATTGGGATTTGCTGCAACCGCAACAGAAACTTCTTTATGACTTGGAATTTTTTCTCGCAGCAGTTTTACTAATTGAGTATATTGGTCCCTTTGTTCGTGGGTCACATTCTCAATATCGACGTTTACACCATCCAGGTTGTATTCTTCTATATCATCTGCAATTTGTGTTGAAAGTGTTTCTACATCTTTTAATGCATTAATACCTGCCGTTCTGTCCCAATGGTTACTTAAGAATGGGACTACCTTAATTCCTTTTGCATGCATACTATCAATTAAATATGTGCTGACATAATTCAATGTTAAGCTTCCATCTTCTTGGATGTTAAAATAACTGGGGGAAACGGTATCCAACGTTTGGCCGGTCTGATTCACATATTCAATTTGCTGATGGTCCGTACCACTATATAAGTATCCCATAATATAACGGTCAGATGCTGCAAAAACGGATAAAAATGAAGTTAAGGATAATGAGGCCACCAAAATACCTGATGCAAATATTTTTACGCTTTTAATTTTGGCTTTTTTGGCATATTCTGATATGGATTTTAAAATACCTTCTGAATTGGTGTGCTTGTTTTTTCTCTTCCCAAATTCCCATGCAAATTCTACATCGGCTTTGGAATATTCAATTAAAATATCATACTCTCCGTCTTGTCGGGGAACCAATTTTATATTTGGCATTTCTATCTACATCACCTTTCATGTTGTTCGTTTTTTGTTTTATTAGTATGTACATCAAATGTGTTAAATATGAAAAAATTTGGTATAATACAGGACATGAAATAGTAGAAAGGCGTAAGTATTATTGTTTTTTGTTAAGTAACTAAACAATACTTGACGAAACAGAAAAACAGGTTTATAATAAAACGACAGAAATCACAAACGGAGGCGTTGCTATGCAATGCGAAATGGCCCGACAATTTTTTGATATGCTGACTGTAATAACAGCAAAGCAAAAAATACCAAAAGAATATGCAGATGGACAAGTATTATACAATGCCGAAATAGAATTGCTGGAAAAAATTTATCAGTATCCGCAAGCCAATATTAGCATACTGTCTGTTAAATTAGGCGTGACAAAAAGTGCTGTTACACAAATGAGTATCAAGCTTTTAGACAAAGGATTGATTGAAAAGTTTCAAGATTCTAAAAATAAAAAAGAAAAATATTTCCGTCTGACAAATGAAGGGAAAAAGGCCAGAGAAACATACATGGCGCATCATGACCAAGCGTTAAATGAGATGAGAGCATATTTGTGCTCTCTCAATGAGAATGATAAAAACACCATTTTAACATTTATGAAAATGATGAAGCAATATATGCCGGTGTATACATTTCCTTGTCAATGTGGCACAAATCAAAATTCCTGCTGTTTAGCAGCTGAAGATAAAAGGATAGAAGAAAAATGCTTGAATTAAAACATATCTCTTTTTCTGTGATGGAGGAAACAGGTCAACAGAAGAAAATATTAAAAGACATTAACCTTACAATAGATACCGATACCTTTGTAGTAATTACAGGTCCGAATGGAGGAGGAAAGTCAACACTTGCAAAAATCATTATGGGCATTGAAAAGCCTTCTCAAGGGACCATTCTGTTTAAAGGCCAAGATATTACCAATTTAGATATTCATGAACGTGCAAAATTAGGTATGGGATTTGCATTCCAGCAGCCGGTCCGTTTTAAAGGTCTTACCGTAAGAGACTTATTACATTTATCTACCAGTAAACAAAAAAGTGACCAAGAGCTTAGTCAATATCTTACTGAAGTGGGACTCAATGCATCAAATTATATCAATAGAGAAATAAATGCAAGTCTTTCCGGGGGAGAGTTAAAGAGAATTGAAATTGCAATGTTAATGGCCAGAGGTGTAGACTTTTCTCTGTTCGATGAACCGGAAGCCGGTATTGATTTATGGAGTTTTCATAATTTAATTAAAGTGTTTGAGCAAATTAGAGATACCAAACGCGGAGCAGTAGTCATTATTTCTCATCAGGAGCGTATTTTAAATATAGCGGATAAAATAGTCGTGATTTCTAACGGTGAAATAGATACTGTAGGGACACGGGATGAAATATTGCCAAAGCTGTTATCGCAATCTGACACGTATCAATTTCATAAAGTGAGGGAACAGCAATGAAACATTCAGAAAAAACAGAACATATTTCTGGAAATTCCTCTGTGCTGCAAAAACTTCTCAAGGTAGTATCCGGAATAACCGGAACACCAAAAGGCGCTTACAATATTCGACAAGACGGTAAAAGCATTGGTCGTCAGAGTACAGATAACATAGAAATTCGTTCAAAAGAGAATGGACAGGGAATTGAAATTTACGTGAAACCTGGAACAAAAGGAGAGTTTGTTCATATCCCTGTGGTAGTAGATGAAAGCGGTTTTGCAGACGTAGTATATAATGATTTTTTTATTGGCGATGATGCAGATGTAGATATTGTAGCAGGGTGCGGTATTCATAATGATGGTATTCACTTATCTCAGCATGATGGTGTTCATACCTTTCATGTAGGAAAAAATGCAAAGGTACGATATGTGGAAAAGCATTATGGAGAAGGTAGTGGAAGCGGAAAACGTGTTCTAAATCCTGTTACAGTGGTACATTTGGATGAAGACAGCTATTTAGAAATGGAAACAGTACAAATTGAGGGTGTAGACAACACAAAAAGAGTTACAAAAGGCGATTTGAAGGATCGTGCGCAACTTGTTATTAAAGAAAAGTTAATGACAAGCGGTAATCAAAATGCTACTACAGAATTTCAAGTGAATTTAAATGGTGTTGATTGCAGTACAAATGTAGTGTCGCGTTCGGTAGCAAAAGGAAACTCTTTTCAGGGATTTTATTCCAAAATAAATGGCAATAATGCTTGTGCAGGGCATTCCGAATGTGATGCTATTATCATGGATGAAGCTTGCGTTACTGCAGTTCCTGAAATTACAGCAAACCACGTAGATGCTTCTCTGATTCATGAGGCTGCTATTGGTAAAATTGCAGGAGAACAAATTATCAAATTGATGACATTGGGATTATCACAAGAAGAAGCAGAGGCGGAAATTGTTCGTGGCTTTTTAAAATAGTCATATCAAAAGGAGATGGTGCATGGCCGTCTTCTTTTTTGTTTTATAGAATATGTTTTAACGATTTTCAAAAGTTTACATATATTATAAGTAGAGTGTGTATAAAGTATAGGAATGTAGTACAAGCAAATAAATTATATTAAGACGAAATAGTTCAAATTTTTAGAAAAAAGATATTAAAAAGTACGCATATATCCAATTTATTTCACCGAGAATGGAGACTTTTAGTATGAATATGGATATGAATATCTATAATGGGATGAATTGTTGTTGCAACCAAAATTGTGATGATGATTGTTGTCGCCCGGTGATTTGTTGTCCTGCTGGCCCCACAGGTCCTACTGGTCCAACCGGTCCCACAGGTCCTGCAGGTGGTGTAACTGGTCCAACAGGAGCAACCGGTCCTGTTGGTGCGACTGGCCCTACAGGTCCGACGGGAGCAACAGGCTTTGGAGCAACTGGCCCGACCGGTCCTACAGGACCAACGGGAGCAACAGGAACAGGAGTAACCGGCCCAACCGGTCCCACAGGCCCGACGGGAGCAACAGGAGCAGGAGTAACCGGCCCGACCGGTCCCACAGGTCCGACGGGAGCAACAGGAACAGG
>ERZ824978.632-NODE-632-length-47210-cov-4.273672_pt1 | contig 47210 bp, 47 predicted proteins | sample MGYA00519860_ERZ824978 | MGnify/ENA primary metagenome ERZ824978 (study PRJEB31778, sample SAMEA3449184) | human gut metagenome | biome: human gut; feature: human-associated habitat; material: faeces | place: United Kingdom | collected 2010/2012 ... | reverse complement strand
AATGAAGGCGCCGAGCCAAACGCAGAATTTCTAGAATACGCGGCGCGCAGGCTTGGGGGGGCGGGGAGATCCATATACCTCCATCACGCCGATGTATGCGACATTTCCGCTGTGCCTCCCGTCTTTGGCAGGGCGCTTAGGGCGGGGCTTGTGCTTTTCGGCATAAAGCCTTCGGAAAAGTCGATGCTTCGCGGATTTGAGCCTGAGAGGGTGCTTACTTTTAAAACTTCCGTAAGCCTTGTAAAAGATCTGCCTGCCGGAGCAACTGTCGGGTACGGCAAGACTTTCACTTTGCGGCGCGATTCAAAAATAGCGCTGCTTTCAGTTGGGTATGGCGACGGAGTCCCGCGCGAAGGCGGTGGGCGGATGTCCGTGCTTTTGAAGGGTGGGCGCGCGCCGGTAATCGGGAGAGTTTCCATGGACCAGGCGGCGATTGACGTCACTGACATTGAAGGCGTATCAGAAGGCGATGAGGCAATAATTGTTGGGGCTTGCGGCAAAGACGAAATATCGATAGAGGAATATTGCAGGGGGCTTGCGATAAGCCCGGCCCAGGCGCTTACTTCAATCACAAAGCGAGTTGCGCGCTTTTACAAAACTTTATATTGATGGAAAGTTTTTGGATTTTTTATGCTGCTGCTCGCCGTATTCCTTAATTTAGCCGTTGTAACGCGGACAGTAAAATTTCTATATAATAGAGAATTTGGCTCTGATTTAAAATAGGAGCGCGGAATATGGTGGTGGGTGTTGATATTCAGATGAAGTGCGGCAAAAGTGTGTGTATTGGCGCTTCAAACGATATGCGCTGACGGAAATAAAACTTGGCATTTTAATCTCATTGCGCATTAGTACGAGCTGGCGCTTGGATACTGGAAGTCAATCGTGGTGCGCATGGGCTATCCAATTTTGCCGTGCACAAGCCCGACAATCGAGAGGTTTGGCGCAAGAGCGAGGTTTTGGGGAGGATAAAAACTGCCGTTTACGGCGGCGGGTAGAAGCTTTTGTTGGCGGGCCGATATATCAAGTATCTGTTTGACTTGCGCGCGGTTTTAGTCAAGACTATGCAGATTATGAAAATCCTTTTAAAATGGTTGCTCGTTGTATTCTTCGCGGCGGTAGTGATAGGTTTTTGCTATTTCCTTACAATCATATCTCCAGGAAAATCGGTTAAGGCGCCGACGGAATATATAGATCCGTCTGTTGAAAGCGCGCAGCTTTTGAAGGAGTCCGAAGAGCTTGAGTCCGAATTTGAAAAGGCGGCGTCGGTTGGAATGTTGTCGGCGGGCGATGTCGATAAATTGCGCAAAGCAATAAGGCTGCAAGAAATATATATAGAAAAGGCAAGGGCGACTTCTTCAGACAACACTCCGATGGAGCGGCTTACGGCGCTGCGTACGCGCCTGCAAAATATAGAGGCGGAACCGCTCTCGAGGCTAGTTGCAGATTTTGAAAGAAACGCCAAGTCTTCCGAGGCGTCTGGAGATTCCATAGGCGCGGAAAAGTTCTATCGGCAGGCGTATGACATTCAGGATAAAATAAACCGTGCGTATTGGCTTTCAAAATATAAAAATGTCACAAAAGTTGTCGAGCTAGACAAAGCCGTAAAAAATCTTGAAGTGCGCCCGATGTACGAAAAGAGCCTGGAGGCCGAAAAAAATGCGCGTGCCGCTCTTACGAGATCCGATTGGAAAACGGCAGTGGCGGAATTTGAAAAAGCCGTGCAGATAAGCCGGGACATAAGTGTAAGATATCCCACTTCAGGATACAACGACTACATGCGTTTGCAGCGTATTCGTTCGGAGATAGACTCTTTAAAATCTTCCGACGTCAAGGTAGAAATAGACAAACTCATTGAAGACGCCAAGGCTCTGCTCAAAAAGGGCGAATATGCGGCGGCTTCCGACAAATACTCTCTAGCGGCGCAGCGGCAGAAGGATATAAATACGCTTTTCCCGCGGAGCGCACATGCGTCGGAAGAAAAATTTTCCGAATATTCCAACTTGTCGGCAGATGCCAAGAGCAAGATTTACGTTGCGGATATAAAGGCGCTTGACCGCGACTTCACTGCCGCATTGCAGGCCTCCGACATATCCAAGGCGTCCGACATATCGTCGAACCTCGTCGCGCGCGTAGAGCAGTTTAAAAATGATTTTCCGCGCAATGCCGACATAACTTCCGAAGACCTTATACGAGTTCGCTACCTAAACTTTGCAATGGGGCGCATAGCCGAGATACAGAAATCCGTAAACGCCCTACTGTTGCCTATCGGTTCAGGCAAAAAAATGCTTAAGACGGAAGTCAGCCAGAAGCTTTACAAGACAGTAATGCAGGAAAACCCGAGCAGAAACCAGTCGTCTGAAGATAATCCAGTGGAGTCGGCAACATATGGTGAGGCTCTTACATTCTGCCAAAGGCTTGGGTGGATACTTGGGCGCAAGGTTTCCCTTCCGTCTGCGAAGGAATTTGAGAATGCCGTAGGAAATCTGCGCTACGCAGACATAGATGCCATCTCATGGAATGCTTCCAATAGCGGCGGATCTGTTCACAAAGTGGCGACAAAAAAGGCCAACGACAAAGGGTTTTTCGACTTGCTTGGCAATGTAGAGGAGTTCGTATCCGGAGAAACCTCCGACGGAAGCGTGACGGTAATGGGCGGCGACGCGCAGACGTCGGTTGATTCAATATCGAGTCTTCCGAGCTCCAAGACTGACATGAACAGGCGAAACCGCATGCTTGGTTTCAGGATAATTGTTTCCGAATAGGACGTTCCTCCCGATTAAAACTATCGCCTCTAATATCTTAAAGTTATGAGAATTTACCCCGCTGTGGACATAAAGGACGGCAAGTGCGTGCGCCTGAAAATGGGCGACGCCTCAAACAAAACTGTGTATTTTGAAAATCCGCTCGATGCGGCAAAATCTTTTGCCGAAGCCGGAAGCAAAGTGATACATGTAGTTGACCTCGACGGGGCGTTCGGGGGAAGCATTGCAAATATGGAGGTTATATCGAAAATTGCGGGGCTTGGAATGTTCGTGGAGCTAGGTGGCGGCCTGCGCGACGAAGCCTCCGTAAGGCGCGCGTTTGACGCCGGCGTAGGGCGCGCGATAATCGGCACAAAAGCCTGTACAAATCCTGAATTTGCAATTTCTCTCGCCGAAAAATACGGGGATAAAATTGCGGTAGGCATAGACGCAAAAGGCGGGAAAGTCGCCATAAAGGGCTGGGTCGAGGTATCCGATCTGACCGCCTTTGAGCTTGCGGAAAAACTTGCGCGCGGAGGAGTGCGCATGTTTATATATACGGACATAGACACTGACGGAATGCTTTCCGGACCGAATATCCCGTCGCAGAAAAAGATGCTCGAAACTTTGCTCCCATTTGGGGCATATCTCATAGCTTCGGGCGGAGTATCCTCTGAGGAGGACATCTGCGATTTTATTGAATTGGGGAAATCGTTTAAGAACCTTGAAGGCGTGATAGTGGGCAAGGCGATTTACGAGGGCAGGGTGGATTTGCGAAATGTCATAAACAAACTCTCATGCCGCTAAACATACAGACACTCTCGTCGCAATGGTCGGACTACGAACTCCTCGACAGCGGCGACCGATTAAAGCTTGAAAGGTTTGCGGACGTCGTAGTGACGCGCAGCGAGCCTAAGGCGTGGTGGAAGCCCGCAAGAAAGAATCTGTGGAGGGAATCTGTCGCGCGGTACATAGACGACGACAAAAAAAATGCGCGCTGGGAGTTCTGCGGCAAAGTCAATGCGCCGGTGCTGCATTTGGGAAAGATAAATTTTCTCACTAAATTTATGGACGGCTCAAAGCACCTTGGAATCTTTCCGGAGCAGAAGCCGCACTGGGACTTTATCGCCGAGAGAGCGGGGCTCTTTGCCAAAAAGCTTGCCTTAAAATCCCTCGCGCCGAGGAAGCCGATTCTTCTTAACTTGTTCGGCTACACCGGGGCTGCGAGCATAGTGGCTGCGGCTAGCGGGTATGAAGTCGTGCATGTTGACGCGTCGAAGCCGTCGGTTGACTGGGCGAGAAAAAACCAGGCGGCGAGCGGTATGTCAAGCGCGCCCATCAGATGGATAGTTGACGACGCCTCAAAATTTGTTGCGCGCGAAATAAGGAGGGGAAAAAAGTACGACGCTATAATTCTCGATCCCCCCGCTTTCGGAAGGGGGCCGAAAAACGAGCTTTGGAAACTTGAAAAAATGTTGCCCGAACTTTTGTCGGCGTGTTCGCGCATACTTTCAGACACTCCACTGTTCTCATTAATAACCCTATATTCGATTGACGCCTCGGCGATTATGGCGGCAAATATTATGCGCGAAAATTTTGCGACATTGGCTAAAAGTTCCGTGAGTTGCGGAGAGCTTGTACTTGAAGCGTCGGGCGGGGCGTCTTATCCTTTGCCGCTTTCAATATGGGCGGCGGCGGTTTTTGAGTAGGGGCATGCTCGCATTTGCGTGCAGGATTTTTATTTCAAAACTTTTTCCCCGAAAGTATCGGCGCAATTCTCCCGGCAGATTGCGTAATATAAAAAAAGCCGCTTCTTTTTTGAGATTGGAAATTATCCTGTTTGGAAAAATTTTTTGATTCAATACGGCGCGCATTATTTATTAAAATGGAATGGCTGCGAAAACTGGAGTGCTTTTTGCAAGCCTAGTTGAGTTAAAACGAAAATAAAAGTCGGTTAAATTTCTTTATGTTCGGAAACCTTAATCAAGCGCAATTTCCGTAAAAATGCCTTGCAAAGCAGAAATTTCCCTGAATGATAAAAATAATGATAAAAAAATAATAAAAGATCGGGGAATGCAAAGATGGAAGATTGGAAATCGTATATAAAATTGTGCTCAATTCCCGATATCGGCACGATAACCGCAATGCGCCTGCTGGAAGCGTTCGGCTCACCTGAGGCGGTGTTCGAGGTGCCCCGCGAAGCGCTGCTGTCAGTTCCGAAAATTGGCTCGAAAACCGCCGATGCAATTTTGGCGGCGCGCTCGAAAGGCGATTGCGAAAAAATATTTGAGCGCATGTCAGAAATCGGGGCAAAATACATACACTACAAAGATCCCCGCTACCCGCGCTGTCTGTCTCCGCTTTCGGATAAGCCCATCGGATTTTATTGCATAGGCGATTGCGACTTCAACGCGCCGTGCATTTCAATTGTTGGCTCCCGAATGTGCAGCCTATATGGTCAAAGCGTTGCCCGTAAATTTGGTGCTACATTTGCGCGCGCCGGATTTACAGTGGTCAGCGGAATGGCGCGCGGCATAGATACATACGCGCATCTTGGCGCAATAGAGGCGGGCGGAAAGACAATAGCTGTTTTAGGCTGCGGGGCGGACGTCGTCTATCCTCCCGAAAATGCAGAGCTTTATGAAAAGATAAAAAATAGCGGCGCTGTGATATCGGAGTTCAAGCTTGGAGCGCGGGCCGACAGGCAGAATTTCCCGATACGCAATAGGATAGTTTCAGGGCTCGGATTGGCGACTGTGGTTGTGGAATCCGACGTGCGCGGCGGAAGCATGATAACTGCGCGCCTTGCTGCCGAGCAGGGCAGGGACGTTTTTGCCGTTCCCGGCAGAATAGATTCCCGCGCAAGCAGCGGTTGCAACCTCCTCATACGCGAGGGGGCGACTCTTGCGATGTCGGCCGATGATATAATTGACGAGCTGCGCTCTACAGGCCAGGTCGAATTCGCATTTTCCCTCTCCGAAAACGCGCCTGCCCAAGAAAGCGGAGATTCCAGAATAAAGGCAAAAATCGCATTGTCGCAAGACGAGGAGGCGGTTGTAAAGGCAATGTCGGGGCCCGATGTATCGTATGCCGACGAAATATCGGAGCGCAGCGGATTCCCAATCCAAAAGTGCCTTGCGCTTCTTACGATGTTGGAAATACGCAAGGTTGTAAAAAAGGCCGACGGCGGGTGGGTCTTATGATTTTTTAAGACTCGTGGTTTTTTTATTTATGTGCAACATTGCGCTGATGCGTAATATTTTGTCGGGAAAGCCGCGCTTTTGCGGCAGAAGGCCGTTTTTCTTATTCTTAAAAACTTAAAAAAAGCGCGCGGTAAAAAATAAAGAACGCGCGAAGCATAGCTTATGACTTTGCGCGCTTGAAAAAATTATCCGGAAATCCGCTTCCGCAAACCGTTCCCACCGTAGAGTTGAAGCGCAAGCCATTCGCGCGCTTGGAAAATTGCGCAGCCATTCCCGTAAAACATTAGAATCGGCGGATAAGTCTCATAAGCCTGCGAAGATATCCAGAAAGCTGTACCCGCAAAATATAACTGTCGGAGAGTATAGACACTGAGCTTGGTTAAATTGCGTGCAGAGCCATAACCGCAAAACATAATTGCCGGCGCGTATGGCCCCGCGCGCGCCTGATTAATTCGCGCCTACAAATTTATAGGGAATCAGGAGAGATTGTATCGGCGTCTTTCCAGAGCGACTCTATTCCGTACAATCCTCTCTGCTCTGGAAGGAATATGTGCGCCATGAAGTCAAATCCATCAACAACTATCCAGCCGCTGCCGTCGTTGTATTCGCGCCTGATTTCCTTTACTCCCAAATCTTTCAGGGTTTTATCGAGCTCCGAGGCGAGCGCGCGCATATGGGGGTCGCTCGTGGCGGTCGCGATAATAAAATAGTTGGTGATTGGCGATTTCCCGCGCACGTCCAAAATCTTAATATCTTCCGCTTTTTTGTCGTCGAGAGCTGTCCAGCATTTTTTAAGTATTTCAAGTGTCGGGTCTATCTTTTTAGCCGAAGTTCTCGCGGCGGGCTTCTTAGCTTTGGGCATTTTAGGGGTTGCGGCGGCTTTTTTAGGGGCTGTCGCCTTCTTCGCTGCCGTCTTTTTCGTAGCAGCTGACTTGACCGCAGAAGGAGTTTTTTTTGCCGCTGTTTTTTTCGCGGGCGTTTCGGAGGTCGTTTTCTTTGTCTTTTCCATACTCAGATATATAGTTTATTTTTTAAAATGTAGTCGAGGACGTTTGGATTTATGTCAAGATTGCGGGTGTCGCCGTTTTTAAGCTTACGGCGCAATGATGTTGACGATATGTCGACGGGGTCGAAGTCTATAGGCTCTATCCGGGCGCACTCGGGGGCGTCGGAAAAATCGCCAGCAAAGCCGCCGCGGCGGGCGCAGGCAAATTTTGCAAGTTTGCAAAATTCTTCGATATTGCGCCACTTTGAAAGTTTTTGCAGGTGGTCGGAGCCTATAATCCAATATATTTCGGCGTCGGGATATATTTTTAAAAGTTCGCGGACAGTGTCTATCGAATAGCTTATGCCGTCCCTCTTTATTTCAATATCGCTTATTTCGTACGGAAATTTTACGGATTGGAGGGCTATTTTTAGCATTTCCACGCGCTGTTGGCAGGTCGCGGCGGGCGGGCCGTCTTTCAGGGCAGCGCAGCGCGCCGGCATGAAAATCATCAAGTCGAGCCCAAGCTGTTTGGCCGCGCTTTCTGCAAGGGATATGTGCGCATTGTGGACGGGATCGAAGCTCCCTCCCAATATCCCTATGCGCATTCCCTTTTCGTTGTCGGATATTTTTCCCAAATTTTTATAAAAATTTTTATTTTTATTTGAACGATTGGCCGACTATGTCGTCATAATCGACAGTAAGTTTTGTAGTTTGCAGTTTTGGTGCGCCGCCCGGGTCTTCCGCGCGGCGCATTTTTTTTGCAAATAAATGCGGACAGGGCATGGTAAAATGACATTTATTACCGGCTTTCGTTCCCGATTTTATCCGAGCGGAACACCCTCCACGCATAGATATTGTAGGCGAGCGCCAGCGGGACTCCCACCCCCGCTACGACGAGCATTATTGAAAGGGTTGTGGGGCTTGAGGCCGCCGCGGATATGTCGAGCCCCGCGTTCACGGTTTCCGCAGGGATTATAAACGGGTAAGAAACCATGCAGTGGGTGGCTATTGCAAGCAGCGCAAACAGGGCGTCGAGCGCAAATGCAGACTTAAACTTTGAGCGCCTTGCAAATCGCGCCGAGGCCGACAGGCAGACGTATGAAATCAAAATTCCAAAAGCCGCGTGCGGCAAACATTGCGGGGTTTGGCGCAGCTTCATAAGCAAAACGACCGCATAGATGATAAATACGCACATTAAAACCGCTTGGAGTATTTTTGAGAGCTTTTTTAAGCTTGAAGCATAATCGTCGTCCCCCGCGCGCACCGCGAGGAATATGGATCCGTATGCCGCGAAGAACGCCGCGTACAAGACGCCTGCGCAAATGCTTAGAGGTGTAAAGAGGCGCAGAAAGCCGTCCCAAAATCCGTCGTATGGAACGAATAGCCTTCCGTCGAAAACCGCCCCGAGCGCAACTCCGGCAAGCACCGCCGAAAGAAGGCTCGAAATAAATACGATTCCCCCCCAAAACTTTCTCCATTTTTGGTTGTTTTCGAGGTGGTAAAATTCAATGCCGACAACCCTGAGCACGAGCAGCAAAAGAAGGATAATTACCGGCGTGTACATCAGCGAGAGCATCTGCGAATATGCCCGCGGAAATGCCGCAAACAAGGCGCCTCCCGCGGTTATGAGCCAAACTTGGTTGGCGTCCCAAAACGGGGCAATAGACCTAATAGTAAAATCCCTGCGGTTGGCTTCGGTTGAAACCCCAAGGGAAATTCCCGCGCCAAAGTCGAATCCGCCGGTTATCGTAAACATTCCGAGCAGCACCCCGACGAGCACGAACCAAACAGTTTCTAAAAATGAGATGTCCATACTGAAGCCTAATACGTGTTGCCGGCGTCATCGGCGCCGTTTTTGACTTTCTTGAAAAATGCGTAGAGAAAGACCGCCGAGATTATCGTAAACAATATCGTAAATGCCGCTATCGAGAAAATTATCTCGCCCGCCGAGGCGGAGGTGGTGGCGGCGTCCGAGGTTTTTAGTATATGCCATACAATCCACGGTTGGCGTCCGACTTCCGCGGCGGCCCAACCGACTTGGCTCGCGGCTATGGGCAGTATCGCAGACGGAATACAGCACAGGTAAAAAGCCTTCGTAAATTTAGAGTCGGAAAACAGCCCTCCCGAGAGCCACAAATAAAACCCCCAAGCTATCAGCGCGCACATTGCCGCCCCGAGAAATACCATTGCCCTGAACGCATGGAAGCTGAATCCCACCGGCGCCCAATATTCGGGCCTTATTTTTTCCAGTTCCGATTTAGACGCTCCTGGATAAATTTTTAGCAGAAATTCGTCTGTCGGCAGATCTTCCAACCCGTAAACTCTCGCTTTTGTGGAGCCGAATGCAAGGTAGCTCAGAAGCCCGCCTAGTTTTATCCCGCGAACTTCTCTATTTTGGGTATCGACAATTCCGGTGAGCCACAGAGGCGCGTTTTCCTCCGTGCGGAAATGGCCCTCGAAAGCGGCGAGTTTTTCGGGCTGGTTTACGGCGAGCCCCTGCGCGCTTGAGTGCCCCGTGAGAAACATTGCCCCTGCCGATAGTGCCGCGAACGACAATGCTATTTTTGCGCAGGATTTTGCAAAATCTGTGCGTTTGCGCACGATGTAGTACGCGCATATCCCGAGCCCAAGGAATGCGCCGCACAACCAGCATGCGGCTATCGTGTGCGTAATGCGGTCTATGCACGACGGGTTGGTGCAGAGCTCCCAAAAGCTTGTGATTACCGCCTTGGTACTGGATATTTGTTCGCCCGTTGGCACGCTGCCTTGCGGCAGTATCGACACCGCAAGTGTCGCGGGATCCGTGTATTGGAGGGCGAATCCTTCGGGCGTCTGCATGAAGGAATTTGCTATAAGAATCCATATCGCGCTCAAATGGCTGCCTACGCAAACCATAACTGTCGAGAAGAAATGCGCCTTTTTGCCGACTCTGTTCCAGCCCCATAGGGATATCGCAAGAAATGTCGATTCCATAAAGAAGGCGAATACCGCCTCGATTGCGAGCGGGCTTCCAAATACGTCTCCAACGAAAGTCGAGTATATCGGCCAGTTAGTTCCGAATTGGAACACCATCACAATTCCTGTGACGACACCTACGGCGAATATCATTCCAAAAAGTTTTAGGAAAAATTTTGCGGCATTTAAATATTTTATATTTCCTGTCTTAAGCCACATTGCCTCAACGGCTACTATGTACAGGGAAAATCCTATTGAAATCGGCGGGAACAAAAAATGAAAACACGCTGTCAGCGCGAATTGAAGCCTGCTTAATATCTCGACGTCCATGTGGTTTAGTTTCCTTTTTTTATAAAAAAGTTCAACTTTTAATTTGTGATTTTCCCAAAAACATGCAATCTTGACGGTTTTAGAACTGGTAAAGCTTTTATGAAATACGCAATCGGAATAGACATAGGCGGCACGAACACAAAACTTGGCGCCGTCGACGACAAGGGAACAGTCCTCAAACGCCACGAATTTAAAACAACGGATTACGATAACTTTGCCTCGTACATGGAGGGGCTTGAACGTGCAATATCGTTCCTGACTGCCGATACGGACGGCGAGTGCCTCGGCGTCGGCATAGGCGCGCCCAACGGGAATTATTATAAAGGGACTATCGACTACGCCCCGAACCTTCCATTCGGAAGATGCGCGCCGATTGTCGAAACATTGCGCATGGCAATAGGATACGAGCATATCTACCTAAGCAATGACGCCAACGCCGCGGCTCTTGGCGAAAAAATTTACGGCGGCGGGCGGAATCTCGATCACTTTATTGTCATAACTCTCGGCACGGGGCTTGGCTCCGGCATAATTATAGACGGAAAATTGCTTTTGGGCGCGGACGGCTTTGCCGGAGAACTCGGGCACGTGTGCGCTGTCGTAAACGGAAGAGTGTGCGGCTGCGGGAAGAGAGGGTGCCTCGAAACTTACGCGTCAGCCACCGGAATAAAGCGCACTTACCTTGAGATGGTTGCAAAATACAACGGGCAGTCGACGGCGGCAAACGTCCCGTGGAGCGAGCTTGACGCAAAAGTAATCGAAGACGCGGCGAGGGCGGGCGACATCGCCGCCGCCGAAACATATCAAATAACGGGCAATATCTTGGGCAGGTGCTTGGCGGATTTCATACATTTTTCGCGTCCATCTTCAATTTTCCTGTTTGGGGGTCCTGTAAAGAGCGGAGACTTGCTGCTCGTCCCGACAAGGGAGTCGATGGAGAAGAATCTGATGCCGGTTTTCAGGAACAAAGTAAAGCTTATGCCTTCAGAGCTTCCCGCGAGCGACGCCGCAATTTTAGGTGCGTCGGCGCTTGTCTGGTCGGCGTTGTAATTTTGATTGCCAATGCGCAAAATCTATGTTTTGCGCATTGGCGTTGCATAGGGTTAGTTTGTGGGAGATTTAAGCGTCAAGCGCTCGATTTCTCCCGTAATTAACGCTTTTTATGGGTGGAGCGTATGCATAACGGATAATGCGAGATGGCAGCGCGTGGGGCTTGGAATGTTTTGGCAATTATGCGCGTGAGCGCAGATAAACTTGTGAAGGGTTAATTCCAAAAAGGCTGGATTTTTCAAGAGCTTGCACTCTGATATAAGAAAAAATTCTGGCGCGCTCTAATCGTAGGGAGAACTTTTGTATGCCGCCGATAGTGCGGGGTAAAAGTTGCGCGCATTATGTGTTTTGTCGGGATACACAATAAAATTCTTTTTGAGGGTGGTAAAAGGTAAAATTTATGCTGCAAGAACTATGCAGACTGCATATTTTACGAGAGCAGAATAAGGACGTAATCTAACAGTAAAAATCCCAAAAGCGAATTTGCCATAATGCTTTTCAGCAAATTCCCGCCCATTGCTCTGGCGCGGAAAAAACCAGAAATATTTTTAAATAAAAAACCAGTGGTTTAAAATGCTCGGGTTTTGATTAGATTATGCGCTGAAAAAAATCCGCATGCGGGCGGAAAGTCAATAAATCCTCGTAGAGCCAAAAAGTGCCACTGGGTATTCTTCTGTTAATGCCGCGCAATTTTTTATAAGCGCGGGCAAAAATAAATCTCCGCAATCCGCGCGCAACTTCAAAAGCACTGGGGGATTTCCTTATATCTTTCGAGCTATGCTTAAGATAGTTGCGGTTTTTGTTGTGCCGCAATTTTAAAAAAGTTGCGTATCTAAGAAAGGCGCGGGGAACCATAGCGAAGCGCATGAGCGCTTATGTATCTTTCGCTTGTTTCCCGCGCTATTTTTTTAAGAGATGCATATCCCCGGAAGGCTCAGAACTCCTCGCGGATTCCCAAAGCGCCGCTGGGCCTTTTTTGCCCCGCGCTATTTTCCGCGCGCCTGAGCAAAGAATTTGGCGAAGAACAGCGCTTGGTAGTCTATGGAATTATTCCAATATTGCGCATTGTGGGCTCCCGGGCGCGATATGTAGTCGTGCGGGATATTGTAATATAAAAGCTTCTCGTGCAATTTTGCGTTTACGTCGTGGAATATGTCTGCCGTACCGCAGTCTATTATTATCTTAATTGGGGTGGCGCTTATTTTGTTGATTATGTTCATTACGGTATGCGTATCCCAAATATCCTTGTTTTCGGCGTATGGACCGAGGTTTTTTGCCATATTCCAGTTGTACGGGAACGGGCGTATATCGACTCCGCCGCTCATAGAACCGCATGCGCCGAAAACGTCGGGGCGGTTGATGCCAAGCCACAAGCCGCCGTGGCCGCCCATGCTGAGCCCCGTTATTGCGCGGCCCTCGCGCGAGGGAATCGTGCGGTATTTTGAGTCTATAAGTTTTACGAGCTCGTCGGCTACATATGTTTGATAGCGTATTTCCGGATTTTTGGGGCTGTCCCAATACCATGATGTCGCGCCGTCGGGGCACACTATTATCATATTGTAAAGGCTGGCTATCCTTTGAAGGTCGGGCTTTATTCTTATCCACATCTGGTGGTTTCCGCCGAATCCGTGCAGCAAATAAAGCACGGGATAGCGCGCGTCGGCGGATTTTTCGTAGGAATCCGGCAATATTACTATGGCGGGAATGCTCTTGTTCATCGCAGCACTCGGAGCGTCAATTTCCTCGACGTTCGCAGCATACGCAAATCCGATCGCCATAAACACCGCGCACGCGATAGCCGCCATTTTTAGAGTCAACATTTTTTTCATAAAAATTATGTACATTTTCTATTTTTGAGTTACTCTTTTTTTAACGATATAAAAATAAAATATTTTTCCCAAAACAAAGGCAACAGTTTTCTACTATGGTCGTGGAGCTCACAACGGAAAATATCCTCTTGATAGGGTCGGTTATGCTGATATTTAGCATAATGATTGTAAAGGCGGGATTCCGCTTCGGAGTGCCGTCATTGCTCGTATTCCTCGCGGCGGGAATGTTTATGGGCGTCGACGGATTGGGAATTTCGTTTCAGAACTATTCCACGGCGCAGTTTATCGGGATAATGTCGCTTTCAATCATACTGTTTTCGGGCGGCGTTGACACCAAGTTTTCGGACATAAGGCCTGTTCTGTTCCCTGGGGTGGTTCTGGCAACTTTCGGGGTAGTTTTTACGGCGGTTTTCACTGGCGCATTCATATGGGCGGTGGCGTCTTTCTTCGACTTGAGCTTTACTTTCCCGCAGTCTCTGCTTTTGGCGTCGGTGATGTCTTCGACAGACTCAGCGTCGGTATTCGCACTCTTGCGCTCCAAGGGGCTTGCATTGAAGGAGAATTTGCGCCCGCTGCTGGAGCTTGAAAGCGGAAGCAACGACCCAATGGCATTTTTGCTGGCAATGGCGACAATATCGTATATAAATGTCGGCGAATTCTCCTATTCGGGGCTTGCAGATTTTGGCATACAAATAGTGGTTGGCGCAACTATCGGGGTGCTTGCCGCTAAAATAATTGTATGGGTGGTAAACAACATAAACCTTTCAAACCAGTCTCTGTATTCCGTGTTTATGTTTGCGTGCGTGCTGTTTGTCTATTCAATCACCGACGCCCTCATGGGCAACGGATATCTTGCAGTATATCTGTCGGGGCTTGTGGTCGGGAACAGCCGAATGATCCACAGGCGCAGCATTACGCGCTTCTTCGACGATTTCAGCTGGCTGTGGCAGATTGTTATGTTCCTTACCCTCGGCCTGCTGGTAAACCCGAGCGAGCTTTTGCCTGTTGCGGGAATGGGGCTAGCGGTCGGGGTGTTCATGATACTTTTCGGGCGCCCGATGAGCGTTGCGCTCTGCCTTGCGCCTTTTCGCAAATTCTCGCGGAGCGCGGTAAACTACGTTTCGTGGGTTGGCTTGCGCGGCGCGGTGCCGATAGTGTTTGCTACCTACCTTTTAACTTACGAGGTGTCGCAGGCGCATACGATGTTTAATATAGTGTTTTTTATAACGATACTTTCGCTTGTGGTGCAGGGAATGACAGTCACTACGATGGCTCGGCTTCTGGGTGTGGACGATAAGACGCCTGAGGACGCAACCGCTTTTGGCGTTGAATTGCCCGAGGAGATAAAGTCGGCGATGGTTGAGATAGAAGTGACCCCGGAGATACTTGCAGGAGGGGACACACTGGCGAGCTTTAAGCTGCCTGAGCACACTCTTGTGATGATGGTCAGGCGCGGAACGTCGTTTTTCATTCCAAAGGGCGGCACCAAGCTCGACGCGGGCGACAAGCTTTTGGTTATAAGCGACAAAGACGAAGACTTAAAATCATCTCTCGAAAAGATGGGCATAACCCAGTATATGTGGGACAGGCGGTCCTGATGGCGCGGCGCATCGGCAAATAGTTTTATTATTTTGACCGATATTTGGATTTTAATGAAATATATACCAGATTTTAGCCGGCTGCGCATAAAATGGATTGAATCATTTTGACGCATATTTAATAGTCGCGCATAGATGAAAAATTATCTGGAATACGCGGAAGAACTAAAAAAACTGATGTCTCGGGCGGCGGAAATCCCGCTCGGAGCGCCGTGCGAAGCGGGAAAGGCCTTCGGGGAAACATTCAAGGCGGATTCTACTGTCTTTGCGCAAACTTGCGCGCCCAGATACCTTAAATCGCAAAAGAAGGTTTTGATATTTGCGCCGCACCCCGACGACGAGTCGATGTCCGGCGGTTTGGCAATGCGCATGATGAGAGAGTGCGGGTTTAAAGTCACAGACGTTGCCGTGACGCTCGGCTCAAACAAGGCACGCAGGCCCGGAAGGCGCGCCGAGCTTGCCGAATGCTGCAAGAGGCTCTCTTGGGATTTGAAAATATGCGCAGACGGCGAGGGCTTCGACAACATAAACCCCAAGTCGCGGGGCACGCTTGCGTGGAGCAAAGCCGCCGAAGAAATTGCCAAAATAATTTCATCGGAAAATCCGGCGGCAATATTTTTCCCGCACAAAAACGATTGGAACAAGACCCATTGCGGGGTGTCGCTACTGTTGTCGGACGCCCTTGCAATCCTCGGGGATTCGTACGGCGGAATGGTGTTTGAAACCGAATATTGGGGGGCTATGAAATCTCCGAACCTGATGGTTGAAATTCCGGAGGACATTCTGGGATTTCAGATGGAGGCGACTTCATGCCATACCAAGGAGGTTGAGCGCAATCCGTACCACATAAGGATACCATCTTGGATGTCCGACAACGTGCGCCGCGGCGGAGAGATTGTCGGCGGACAGGGCAACGCCGCCCCGAACTTTGCTTTCGCCGTATTGTTGCGGGCAAAAATAAAAACTCCGCGAGGCTGGCGCGACGCCTTCAAGGGCCGCTTCCTCCCAAAGGAAACAAACTCATCAACTTTATTTGCTAAATAATTATGGAGATTATAATATCCAAAGATTCTAAAGAGGCGTCGGCAAGAGCTGCAGAAGTCGTAAAAAAACAGCTTCGCGACAAGAGGGCGAGCGTCCTCGGGCTCGCGACTGGCGGTTCTGTTTTAGAGCTGTACCGCAACCTTGTAGAAATGTGTAAAAAAGGAGAGCTTTCTTTTAAAAAAGTCTCCACGTTCAATCTCGACGAATACGTGGGAATGCCGCCGACAGACTCAAATTCCTACCGCTATTTCATGGATGAAAATCTATTCTCAAAAGTCGATATAGACAAATCCAATACCCATATCCCGAACGGGTGCGCCCCGAATGTCAGGGCATATTGCGTTCAGTACGAAAATAAAATTCGCCTTTGCGGGGGCATAGACTTGCAGATTCTTGGCTTAGGAGCTGATGGGCACATCGGTTTTAACGAGCCTTCGTCGTCGCTTGGTTCCCGTACGCGCGTCAAGACGCTCACTGAAAAAACGCGCTCTGACAATTCTCGTTTTTTTGGCGGAGACATCTCAAAAGTGCCTATGCATGCTATAACAATGGGAATCGGCACAATATTGGATTCCCGCGAGATAGTTTTGTTGGCGTTCGGAGAGGGCAAGGCGGAAGCCGTCGCAAACATGGCGGAAGGCCCGATAACAGCGTCGGTTCCCGCAAGCGCCCTGCAACTCCATCCCAATGTAAAAATTTTTCTCGACGAGGCTGCGGCTTCCAAACTGAAAAATAAATCTTATTACGAATTTGTTTATGCGAATAAGCCGTAATGGGGCTTATTCGCGGCGGGTTAAGCCGGATTGGTTAATAAATTTTTCGAGGCATGCGAATGAGCCGTAGAGGAGCTTATTTGCAGCGACGCCGGGCATGAAGTCCGGCGTTTTTTTGCGCGGAATTTGCGGTTTTTTTGAGGCTTAGGCGCGCGGTATTTTTTATGGGGGCTAAGATTCCCACTTCAAAATATTTTTTTTAGATTAACTTGCTTCCGTAAAATATCTGCATCGAAAAATAAAATATCTGCCGCAGGCATATTTGACGATAGCAAACTAATTCAGCAAAAATAAAAAACGCACCGCCGAAAAAACTTGCGGCGGACGTCTTTTTTTTATGTTTTGTGGTTTGTCTGCAAAATCGTCAGGCCTTGGGGCTTGAAGCGCGCATGGAAAGGTTTTTGATATTTTTATTTAAGTTTTGCTGAACTGCCACGAGTTAGCGCCTTGGGGCTTGAAGCGCGTCGAAAAAAACTTCTTGGACGAGAAATACGGATAAATCTGATATCTCTTGCGACATTTGTGAAAGTTTTGCGTAGTCTTCGTTCAATTCTGTGTAGTCCAGGCTTTTTTCCTTCAAAATGCCTGGGAAAGACGCGACCGCAATCAGGGCGCATGCTGCGGCCGAAGAAAATGCGAGTGAGAATCTGTCGAGCAGGGGTTTGCCTACATTTAGGCAAAGGTTTAGGCAGCGTTTGTCGAAAGATTTTCCGAGTCGAATGGGCTGCGATTTTAAAAGGCTGTCGACGAGTTCGTCATTCTCGGAAGGTTTTTGGACGGCAGAAAGAACCCTGTCCGCAAAATTGTCGCCGCAACGTATGGGGCTTGCGGTTATGAGACTATCAAAAACTTCGTCCACGTTTTTTAAATCTATGGGGGCAGGTGTTCCCGGATTATTTTTGCCAAAGTGGCGGTTGTTTTTTATATCGTCAGACATTTTTCAACGCCTCCTTCAACGCTGTTCTTGCCCTGAATATCCATGTTTTTACGGCGGATACGCTTGCTTCCATCGATTCCGCGATTTCCTCGTAAGTCAGTTCCTGCTGTTTGTAGAGCAATATTGCAGTCCTCTGGTTTTCAGGGAGTTGTTCGAGTGTTGTGTAAAAGATTTCTTCAAGTTCTGAGGTTTCCAAGTCGCTTCTTCCGTTCGGCGCGGCGGCCTTAATTTCCGATGGGTCGGTCGGTTCGCACGGGCGGCGGGCGGATTTCCTAAATTCGTTTATTAGAACATGCCTTGCAATGTGGAAAAGGTATGTTGAGAATTTTGCGGTAGGGGCATAGGAGCATCTTGCCTTGTATAAGTTTACAAAAGTCTGCTGGGCCATGTCTTCCGCCGTGTGAACATTGCGCACAGAGCGGTAAAAGTAATTTGCGAGCGGATTTTTCCACTTTTCAATTATCATTCTCAATGCGTGCTCCGACCCTCCCGCAACTTCCGTCATTAAAATTGCGTCCGGATCGGGAAAAGCGCGTTCCGTCTCTTTCCGACCGCTGTTCATAATCTCGATTTTTGCCGCGACCGCCATACCGGTTTTTATTTTGTTAAACTCCGATAATTCCTAAAAGTTGCGGTTTTTGTAAAAAAATGAAAAAAAAGCTGGAACGCGAGAAAAAAAAAGGTAGCTTACTTCGCTTAAACAATTTTATATTTTTAACAATAATAAGAAAGATTCAAAAATGAGCGGACTTATCCAGTGGTCTTCATGCGCGAAGCGCAAACCCGGCAAAAAAAGCGCAGGCAAAAAGCCCAATGCACAAAGGCAGAGGCTTTTGGCCTCCCGTAAACGCAAGCAGCGCGAAAGCGCCTTGAAAGCCGAAGCTAAAATTGTTTGGAAAAGAGACGCCGAATAGCTCTCTGCTTCCGCCGCGCGCCCCGATATAAATTGCGGCCGATTATTGCGGCCAAAATGTCGGATTTGCAGATGCGTGCAATAAAAGTGCGGCAATCCGCCCGAGCGATTTTATCGCCCGGGTTTTTTTATTTTGCGAGCGCAATCTTGGCTTAAAGCTTTTAATTTTATTGCGGGCAAAATCGACAGTTCTTTAATTTTCTGCTGCAATGCGGATACCTATGAATGGATAAAGGGAATCCGCATGGGACGCGGCAAATGCGCGCATATATTAAAATATCCGATTTTTGTTGGGAGCTCTGTCCGCAATTTGCTTGGTAGTCCTTGAAGCTTCTACAATGTAAATGCGCCTTTTTTGATTGCATAATTCAAATAATTATAAGATATTCCTTCATTATGAAAAAAATATTTCTAATGGCAATTTCTGCGGCAGCGTTATTTGTCGGTGCGTGCACTACCAATGTAGTTGTAGATTCCCGCGCCTTCCCGTTGGCTTCCTACGACGAAATATCTGGATCGTTTTCCGGTAAATTGGCCGGCAATATAAATTCGGCGTTTAAATCCACAAACATTGCCCTCGAGCGCGACCTGAAATATTTCAGGGTGGGGCAGATACCCGGAGACAACTCTTGGCTGATATACGCCCGCGCTGAGCTCGACATAAAAATCGTCGTGTGGCTGAAGCAATTACAGAACAACGAGGTCGAAGTCGTGATAGACTACGGCAGCGGCAATCTCATGAAAAGCCAGCAGATTTTCAACGCGATTGCCAAGAATATGAATATGTTTGAAGGCCGTTAAACGGCTCCATTCTTGAAGCCGCAACAGGCCCGCCGTCGCCCCGCGACGTCGGGCTCGTTTGTAGAAATGCGATGGATATTCAGGCGACCGATTTTTTGCCGTACTATGACGAATTGAAATTTGGCGCGCACATGGCTGTCGCGCTTGCGGCGGCTTTTGCGGGCGGTTTTGCAATGTGGTTTGCGTCAATGGTTGCGCATTTTGAGCGCTTCGGCTTTTGCGAGTCTTTCGCGGTTTCGCTCTTTTGCGCCTCGGCGATATGGATAGCCCCGTCGGGGCTGCCAATCTCGCCCCTTTGCGAAAAAATCTTGATTGCCGCGTTTGCCGTTCTTCCGCTCTTTATAAACCGTTTGGCGTTTGGCATGGACTGGAAAAAATCCGCGCGGATATGGGCGGCGTTCTGTTTGGCGCAGTTTGCCGTTTTTGCGGTAGTTTACCACTATTTTATAAAATGAAATTTGATGCGTTAGCCTTTATATCGGAGCTCGTGCGCTTTAAAAGCGTATCGGCAGACTCCTCAAAGAAATCGGAAACCCGCGCATGCGCCGAGTTCCTCGACTCAACCCTGCGCGGATTGGGATTCGATTCGCGCCTGCTGGAAACCGGAGGGAATCCGGTAGTTTTCGCGCGTAAAAATTGCGCCTCAAAAAATCCAAAGGCGCGCGTGCTGTGCTACGGGCACTACGACGTCCAGCCCGCAGAGCCGCTCGAAAAATGGAAAACGCCCCCGTTCGAGCCGACCGTAATGGACGGAAAAATATGGGGCCGCGGAACGGCCGACAATAAAGGTCCGTTTACATGCCTCTTGGCGGGGCTAGTGAATTTTCTCTCGTCGAAGCCCGACGCGGATATAGATTTTGGAATCGCAATCGAAGGCGAGGAAGAAATCGGCAGCGGCGGCATTTCGCGCTTGGTGCGCGAGAGCCCCGAACTGTTTAGCGGATACGACTACATAGTGCTAAGCGACACTTCGAGCGTATCCGAAACCCAGACGGCTGTGACTATCGGCCTGCGCGGCATGGGCGGATTCGAGGCCGTATTCAAGGGGCCCGACACCGACGTGCATTCTGGAATGTTCGGGGGAGCCGTTTACAACCCGTTGCGCGCAATGTTTGAAGTTTGCGCTTCTTTGCACACTCCGGACGGATTTGTAAACGTTCCAGAATTCTATGAAGATTTGCCAAAACTTTCAGACTGGGAAAAATCGCAAATCGCAAAATATCCGTTTACCGAGGATGCGCTAAAATCGCAGCTTGGCGTGGACAAGCTAATGGAACAGAAGGGCTACACGGTTGCGGAGGCTATGCGCGTTTTGCCAACCCTCGAATTTTCCGGGGTCGGAGGCGGCTATCAGGGCGAGGGGGCAAAGTCGATAATTCCGTCGGAATGTTTTTGCAAGATTTCTTGCAGAACTGTCCCTGGGCAGGACACCGAACGGGCTTTGGCATCGGTGAAAAACGCAATGCTCGACAGGTGCCCGAAGGGAATAAAACTTTCGTTTATAGACAACGACTCGTCCGGGAACGCGTATTTTGTAGATCCGAAAGAGGAGGTTTCAGGTGCGTCGAGCCCGCGCCAGATTAGGCTTTCAAAGGCTTTTGCCGCGGTTGACAAATGCGCCGAAAAATGTTTCGGGGAAGCGCCGCTTTATTTGCGGGAGGGCGCGAGCATACCGCTTATTTCGACAATAAAGCAGTGCACTGGGCTTGACTGCATAATGGTCGGGCTATTCTCGCCTTCCGACAATCTGCATGCGCCTAACGAGGGTTTCAGCCTGTCCACAATAAAAAAGGGCGTGCTTTATTACGAAGAATTTTTTTCCGAGATATCAAAATAAAATGCTTACCTGCACAAAGACATACTTTGACATACCTTTTGCCCACCGCCAGCATTTGCACGACGGCCATTGCTCGTTTGTGCACGGGCACAACTGGGATATACGCGTGACATTCGGCTGTGAGCGCACGGATGAAAACGGATTCGTCGTCGATTTTGGGAAGTTAAAATTTTTAAAAAAATGGATAGATGAAAATCTCGACCACGCGTGCGCTTTCTCCAAAAAAGACCCGCTTGCCGAAAGGCTTGTATCGGCGGCGCCCGAAGCGTGGAAGGTGTTTTTTTGCGATGAATGTTCTTGCGAGGGGCTTGCGCGGGAGCTGTTTGGCGTCTTTGACGGGCTTGTCAGGCAAAATACACAATCGAGGGCGTTTGTCGTAAGCGTCGAGATTAGCGAGGACAAGAAAAATACCGCGAAATTTTCGCGCTGAGTCGGAGTTTCGATATGGGCGGTTTTGCTGTTGCCGAGAGGTTTTTATCTTTGCAGGGCGAAGGGCTTCATGCGGGGCGTCGCGCGTATTTTATAAGGCTTTTCGGGTGCAATGTGCATTGCCAATGGTGCGATAGCCGAAGCGCGTGGGAAGGGCAGCATTCGGAAAATCTGACTGCCGAAGATTTGGCCGCCGCTGCTGCCGAATCGAAGGCGGAGATTGCGGTGATTACAGGCGGGGAACCATGCCTTTACGATTTGCGCCCGATACTCCGCGAACTTTCCGCGCGCTCGATAGCCCCCCACCTTGAAACTTCCGCGACTCTGCCGATAATGGAAGACTCTGCCGCAAAGTTTTCGTGGGTGACTGCAAGCCCAAAGTTTTTTTGCGAGCCTCTCGCCACTTCGCTTGCGAGGGCGGACGAACTGAAATTTATAATTTCCGAGCCTTCCGATTTGCCTAAATGCGAGAAATACGCTTCCGCCGCCGCAAACGCAAAAGCATTTTGGCTCCACCCAGAGTGGTCAAAGGCGGGAGATGCGGCGCTACTAAAAAAAATATGGGATTTTGCCGTTTCAAAAGGCGGATTGTGGAGAGTCGGCTGGCAGCTGCACAAGCTCTATTTCGCAAGGTAGTTTTGTAGGGCTTTTTTGGCTGAATTTGCCCGAAAGCCGCAATCTTTTTTTTAGTGGCAGTCTCGTTGCGCGTTTAATTGGTGTGTGACTAAAAGCTGAAATGGATTTTTTTACGATATTGATATGAGGGGCTTTCGGCAGATGTAGGTTCCGCAAGCAGCAAGTTTTTTGCCATGCGGCTTTATGAGGTGTTTAGCGTATATTGAAAACGGAAGGCAAAAGAATTTTCGGGATTTTTATATTCCGGAAGCAGTGTTTGAAATGCGCGCAATAGTCGCCAAACTACTCGGAATTTTTGGAGAGTTTTGAAAATATCTTTTTTTGAATTTTCTCTATAATTTTCTCTATTATTTTATAGGCAATCCCTTTAAATGTGATGTCGAGGGCGAACGCCGCGCCTACAATGGAGACTGAAATGAGATAGATATGCGCCCAAAGCCCCTCAATGTAAGCCGCCGCAATATACGATAAAATTGTACCGACCGAACATATATAACCGAGAATAACAGTTAAAGCGGAATTTGCTGGATTGACGTAAACCCTAAAAAGCCACATTCCAGACAGCAGCGCGAACATTAGCGCGCAAGTGACGGCAATAAAGCCAATCCCCCAGCCGAGAGTTTGTGCGCCGTTAAGAGTCGTGAAAATCGCCGATAGGCATACTACCGCTTCCGCCGCAAAAAAGAGCATGAGCGGAACAGAATAGGCAAACCTTCCAAAACGCGTCGTGCGCGCAGACAGGCATCTTATTAGCAACGCGTAAGCGAAAGTGCATGCAAAATATACGGCGTATATTGTCGATACGTAAAAAACTCCTTCCGCAAGGAGATTGATGTCGTTGGAATTGAACTCGAAAAAGCGTTGCGTGTCGCAAACCATGTCAACGGCCAAATAGAATATGGGGCGGCCTATAAACAATGCGGGCAGCCATAATATGAGGGCAATCCAACCGTCAAATCTTTCCAGAGTCTGCTTAAATTTTTTCATAATGCGCTTTTTCTAGCCCGCGGCGCGAGGATTGCAAAAACAAAATTTTATGGTTGAAAAAAAATCGCATTTATGGGAAAAAATAAGGCAGAACCTCTGGAATGTTCGAGACTGCCCTACCGGTTCCCCGCCTTAATGATAATAATACGGGAGCTCGACCCGGTTGCGACGGATGTCAGGCCGCCAAGATTGCGGAAGACAGAAGCCGCGGCGGAAGCACCCACCTCTTACTTGGGAGGCAGCGTAACCAACTCGGCAAGACGGCAATTCCGGGGGTTCCCGTTTTTATATTTCCGCCGTGGGTCGTGGCGGCTTTTTTATTTTGTCCGTCTTCGCACCCGGGCGGCGTCCGGCTTGCTTATGCAGAAGAAATCCTCAAATTGGGCATGGGTGCCGCCGCTCTACTTTATAGAGGGCTTGCCAAACGCCATAGTCGCATCTCTCTCCGTAGGATATTACATGTCTATGGGTGTCGGAAACGCAAAGGCGGCAATGCTAACGAGCGGTTTGTACCTGCCGTGGTTTTTGAAGGGGCTGTGGGGGCCTTTTGTGGATTCCGTTTCGACTAAGAGAAAATGGATTTTTTTCTGCACGGCTATCTTTGCAGTCTGCTTTGCGGGGCTTGCGCTTGCGGGATTCTTCCCGCGCTGGATTGCCGCTAGCGCATTGATGTTCTGGACTCTCGGGTTTGCATCCGCCACTTTCGATATCGCCGCGGACGGATTTTATATGCTTGCGCTCGACGACAAATCGCAATCTTTCTTTGTGGGCATACGCAACGCTTTTTACAGGATTGCCGTGCTCTTTGGGCAAGGCGCAATGCTTGTAATTGCAGGCTATTTTGGAAAATTTTTCGATTCGCCATCGGGCGGCTGGGCAGTAGCATTCCTCACATGCGCGGCAGTCTGCTCCATTGCAGCGGCTTATTTCTCAAAACTTCTCCCGCGCCCACAAACCGATGCGCCGCGCGCGGATTCCTCGGCGGGGGAAATCATGCGCAATATGCGCTCGGCGTTCGCGGAGTTTTTTTCTAAGAGGCATATTTTGTCAATATTGGCGTTTGTACTCTTTTACCGGTTTGCGGAGGCGCAGCTGCTGAAAATTGTCCAGCCGTTTTTATACCACGGCGCAGATGCCGGAGGGCTTGGGTTATCGCTTGAAACGATAGGCATAATTTACGGTACAGCCGCGCCGATTGCGCTCCTTGGCGGCGGGATTGTGGGGGGAATTTTCATATCCAAAACGGGCTTAAAAAGGGCGATGCTGCCGATGGCGCTTGCCATGAATTTGCCGAACGTGATTTATGTGTATATGGCCATTGTCCTGCCGCAATCGCATATTGAAATTGCTTCTTTAATATGCGTGGAGCAGTTCGGGTACGGCTTCGGTTTCGCGGGCTATATGGTGTATTTGATGTGGGCGTCGGCCGGCGGAAACAGAACTTCAACATATGCGATATTCACATCGTTTATGGCTCTGGGCATAATGTTCCCGGGGTTTTTCAGCGGGAGCATTCAAGAGGCCGTGGGGTATCTCAAATTCTTTGAATGGGTGCTGATTTGCACGCTCGTGTCCTTCTTTGTGTCGTATCTTGCGTATCGAACACTGCGCGACGAACGGTAGAGTTTGCGGCGGGCGGCATTGGATTTTGCGCTTCGTTTGACAGCGCACAGTTCGCGCTTAGCTCGCATAATATGCGCAATTGAGAAAAGCAAGACGTTGCCATTTCCCAATTATGGCGTTTCTTTGTCAAACACTGCAATTATGCCAACTCTCACGCTCCCTAATTTTTGCGGGATTGCAATTTTAATCGCCCTGCCGATGGGGAAGATGCCAGCTTCCAAATAAATAGTTTATTTGCAACGTCCGTACTTTTTATCTGTCCATATTTATTTACGCCAAGATTTTTTATTATTGCCGCGCAGAAAATTCATCTAATCGAAACGTAAATGTTCCGCAAAAAATTTTATTTTCTTTTAGATAGGAAGCCTTGTCTGAATTTCTTGGGGAAATCGTTCGATAGGAATCAAAAAACTATAAAAAAAACCGCCGTTTGCGCGGCGGTTTTTTTTACTTTCCCATCAACTTCGAGAGGGCTTCCGAATAGCACTTTATTGTGTTCTGGACCACCTCCGGAGGAAGCACGGGCCCGGGAGCCTGCTTGTTCCAATCGAGAGTTTCGAGCCAATCCCTTACGTATTGCTTGTCGTAGGAGGGCTGGGCACGGCCAACTTCGTATTTATCTGCCGGCCAGTAGCGCGAAGAGTCGGGCGTTAGAACTTCGTCTATTAAGTATACTTTCCCTTCGGCGTCCGTACCAAATTCAAATTTTGTGTCGGCGAGGATTATGCCGCAGCTTTGCGCCTTTTTTAGGCCCATGTCGTAGAGCGCAAGGCTTGCGTCCTTAATTTTTCCGAATATTTCATCTCCCAAGAGTTTTTTGCATTCGGCGTTTGTGATAGGCATGTCGTGGCCTTCGGCGGCTTTTGTCGTAGGGGTAAACAACGGCTCGGGAAGCTTCTGGCTTTCCTTCATTCCCGCCGGAAGCTCAAACTCGAAAAGCTTGCCGGTTTTTGAGTATTCCTTCCAGCCGCTTCCTGCGAGGTATCCGCGCACTATCGCTTCTATCGGCATTGGATTTAATTTTTTTACAATCATCGAGCGCCTTATAAGCTGCGGGAAGTCCTTCAAAACTTCGCGTACGCGCTCGTCATGGTTTTCCACCAAGTGCGTCGGCATAATTTTAGCCGCCTGCTCAAACCACCAAAGGCTTATCATCGTAAGCAGTATTCCCTTTCCGGGAACGCCGTTTGGCATTATGACGTCGAACGCCGAAAGGCGGTCGGTGGCGACAATCAGAAGTTCGTCGCCGAGGTCGAAATTTTCGCGCACTTTGCCTTTGGACACCCTTTTGTATGGAAGCCCTTCGACTGTCATGAGCGGTTCTTTTGGAAGATTGAAATTCATGGCCTAAGATAAAATTCAATCGCGGTGCAAAATGCAAGCAAAAGAGAATTTTTAAGTTTTTGCCGTTTTTACGCAATACTACCGTATGGTTTTAGCTTGTCCCAAAGGCTTCTTTTTTGACTTGTTGGCTGCGATTGCGGTGTTTTGAGCCGACAGCTTTTTTTTATGGCAATGTACTGTTTCTGATTTTATCGCAAAGCGTATGCAACCCGCCATGCAATAGACAAAAAAAAGCCCCATGCTGCAACATGGAGCCATTGTGCCTGAAAAAATTTTTTACGCCGCTCGGCTGCAAAGCGCGTGATTTGCTTCGCGCGCCTTTTACCGAATGCGGTTATTTTTTAGGATTTAGTTTTAGCTTTACCGTTTTCGTCGGAAGTCCATCTGCCTCTATTGTAAGTGCAACTTCTCCGGGGGTGCGTCCGGCTCTCAATATAGCCAATGCCTTCCCGCAGTATAGGGAACGCGTATTGCCGGTATGCAGTTCGTTGCTATTCATATCTCCGTTGTCGAGCCCTATCAACTTCGCGGGACCCTCGACTTTAAACGTAAGCTTGTTGTTGGCGAGCGGGTGCACACGGCCGTTTTTGTCAACGGCTTTTATCGCCAAGTGTTGCAAGTCCATTCCGTCTGCTTTCCAGTTCGGATTCTCGGCAGTTACCACTATTTCGGCAGGTTCCCCTGCGGTTTCCATCTTGTATTCGCCGACAACTTTCCCGCCGGTTCTTGCAACCGCTTTAAGTTCTCCGGGTTCGTAGGCTACACTCAGCCATACTATCCTATTTCTGGCATGCGGATTTTTTCTATCGTTCTTTTTTACTCCGAGAGATTTTCCGTTTAGGAACAACTCGACTTCGTCCGCGTTTGTGTAGATAGCGACCGGCACTTTTGAGCCTTTTTCGCGGTTCCAGTTCTCGTTTTCAGGCGTCAGCCCTACATTCACCCCGTTATGGAATACAAATCTGTCCTTAGCGTCTCTCGATTCTATTACCCCGAGATGCACAGAGGGCTTGTCTTCCATAAAATTCGCCTTGACCCAATAGCATTGAGGCAGCGGGTTGAGCGCCATATCTATAAAGGCTTTGTCGCCCCAGCCTTTCGACGGCCAACCGAAGGATTCCCCAAAATATGCTATGGCCCCCCAGTACGCGAGTCCTACAACCTTGTCGAGATTCATTCCAAAGTAATTTCCGCCGCTATCCCAAGTCCCGGCTTCGCTCTGGTAGAAAATCATATTGGGGTACTTCTTTGCGTCCTTCTCAAAAAAAGACCATGTGTAGTTTTGCGCGGATATGTCGGTCGCAAACGCGAGCTCTGCCGGTTCCGAATTCTTCCAGTTCGGGTCGCGCTGCATAATTCCCTTGGCTCGGGCGGGGAATTGCGCAACGGTGTAGGGGCGGGTTGCGTCGTACTTCTTGCATAGGTCGCGCATTTTTTTGTACATTGTCACGCCGTAGTCGCCGTATTTGTCATTGCGGGTTTGTATATCTAGCTCGTTGCCGAGGCTCCAAATCACGACGCTCGGGTGGTTCCTGTCGCGCTTTATAAATTCTTCCAAAACGTAGGGCCAAACTTCGTCAGCGCTGTTCTTTCGGCCGGCGACAAACCATTTGCTCCATTTGTCGAAAGCTTCGTCCGTTATCAGAATCCCGTATTTGTCCGCCAAGTCGAGCAGCGATTTCGAGTATGGATTGTGGGCGGTACGAATATGGTTTACCCCCATCGACTTTAAGAACTTTATTCTGCGTTCCAACGCAGAATCGTAAACGGCGGCGCCAAGCGCGCCCAAGTCGTGGTGCAGGTTTACCCCTTTAAGCAGGACTTTCTTGCCGTTTAGCACAAAGCCATTTTCAGGGTTGAACTCAATTTTTCTGATGCCAAAAGTTTCCTTTTGCAAATCTACCGCGCCGTTGCCGGAATCGACCTCGACTTTGGCGGAATACAGTGCAGGGGTTTCGGGCGACCAGAGCGACGGATTTTTTATATCGAATTTTAAGTCGGCCTTCGCGGACGAATTTGCGGGTACTTCAATCTTCTTTGAAGCCTCTGAGATTTCCTTCCCGTCGGGGGAAAATATTTTTGCCTTTACGGAAACTTGGCTCGGAGCTGCGAGAGTATTTTCAACTTCTACCGATACGTTTGCCGAGGCGGAGTCGCGGTTTATTTCAGGAGTCGTTATATATACGCCGTGGCGCGCTACGGCTACAGGATTTTTTACGACGATATTGACGTTTCTGAAAATTCCGCCGCCCGTGTACCAGCGAGATGCTCCCATTACGCGCGAATAAACCGCCACAACATTTGGCTTATCGTAGTCGAGGTACTTTGAGATGTCTGCCTCAAAGCCTATGTATCCGTATTCGTTGGAGGCTACTTTTTCGCCGTTTATGTAAACGTCGGAGACGCTCATTACGCCTTCAAAATCGAGAATAACCCTCTTGCCTTTCCATTCTGGGGAGGCGTTAAACGTCTTTCTGTACCAGCCTTCGCCGTAGGGCTTGAATCCGCGCCCTTTGAGGTCGCCGCCGTTCTTTTTTATCTCCTCCTCCGACGGAACTACCCACGGTTGCTCTATCTGGTAGTCGTGCGGAAGGTCGAGAACCCTCCAAGAAGAGTCGTCAAAATCCCTATTGTAGGCGTTAGGATTTTTTCCGTAGAAAAATTTCCAGTCGAAGTTCCAGTTTGCGACTTCGGCTGCGTTTGAGGCGCATATAAAAATTGCCAGAGCCGATAATATTTTTGCAGTGTTTAATATTTTTTTCATTGTTTAGTTATTACCTGCCGAATCCGGCAATTTTATGAGTTTATTTTGAATTGTTTTCCTTAGTGTTTTTTTCGGAATTTTCCATCGAGAGGTCGAGCCTAAGCTTGTCCGCCGCCTTGCGCGATTCTTCGTCGCCGAGCTGTGCCGCTCTTGAAAAGCATTGGAATGCCGCGTTTTTATCCTTGTTTATGCCGCTTCCCGATGCGTAGGCTATGCCCAGATAGCGCAAAGATTCAACGCTTCCGTGCTCCGCGGCGCTCGTCCATATCGCGACTGCCTTGCTTTGGTCGATTTTTGTTCCGTCGCCGGTGAAGTAGCAAAGCCCAAGATATGTCTGGGCTACGAGATTGCCTTTCTCGGCTGAAGATTTCCACAATTCAAAAGCCTTTTTTAAGTCGCGTTCAACGCCTTCGCCGCGCGCGTATGCGAATGCCAGATTGTTTTGTGCGCGGTGGTTGCCTTGCTTTGCGGAGCGCTCCCACCAGAATGCCGCCGTTTGATAGTCTCTCAAAACTCCCTTGCCGTTGCAGTATGCCGTACCGAGAAAAAACTGGGCGTCGGGGTCGCCGCGCTTGGCTGCTTCGTTCCAGATTTTTATTGCGCGCGGAACGTCCGCCAAAACGCCGTTTCCGCCGAACAGCGCCGCTCCGAGGTTTGTGAGGGCCCTGACATCGCCGTTTTTGGCCGCGGCCTCCCACCACATTATCGCCAACTCGTAGTTGGGGGCGAATTCCCCTCCGCCGCCGTCGGCGTAGTATTCGCCTATTTCATTCATGGCTTTTGCGTCGCCCTTTTTTGCGTCTTCCATTTTTTTCTGGAGGTCAAATTTTTCCGCGCCCGATAAAAGCGCCGCGGCAACCGCAAAAAGTAGTATAAGAAACTTCTTCATATGGAGAGTATTTTTTTAGAATTCTGCGCCCATTGCAAGCGCAAAACCGCGCATAAAATATTGCCGTTTCTTTTCCCGCCAGTAGCCCGATATTGCCGCGTAAAACAGCGGTGCATCGTGCGCTTTTATAAAAAAGGCGCCCGCTGTTTCACGCAGCGCCGAATGCGGGGGACTTCCCATTTCACTATGCCCGATATCTATCTTTTACTGTGCGCAATCTTCACCTTGGCGCGCAAAAAATACAAATTTTCGCGAAAACAATATATATATCCAAGTCGAGGCTACTTTTTGGAGCGCAGAAATTTTATTTGGTCGCGGAGAAGGGCGGCGCGCTCAAATTCAAGCCTGTCGGCGGCGTCGAGCATTTCTTCGTTCAGGCGGCTTATTATTTTTTCTATTTCACCCTTTGACTTTTTAGATACGTCGATTTTCGCCTCCGAGCGCTTTACAAGCGACGGCTGAATCGGCTTGGTGACAGTGTGCGGGGGGATTTTATGCAGAATGTTGTAATCGCTCTGTATTTGCCTTCTGCGGCGGCAAGTTTCAACTGCCGATTTAAGCGAGCCCGTCATGTTGTCGGCGTATAGGATTACCCGCCCGTTCTCATGCCTCGCCGCGCGCCCTGCGGTTTGGATAAGGCTTGTCGCAGAGCGCAAAAAACCTTCCTTGTCCGCGTCGAGTATGCATACGAGGGAAACTTCCGGAATATCCAGCCCCTCGCGCAGCAGGTTTACCCCGACGAGCGCGTCGAAATCACCCGACCTCAACCGCCTCAATATCTCAACGCGCTCTATCGCGTCTATGTCCGAATGCAGATACTCTATGCGCACGCCGCTTTCGCGGAGAAATTCCGATATTTCCTCGCTCATTCTTTTGGTTAGCGTCGTCACAAAGACTCTCTCGCCCTTTTCGGCGGCGGCCTTTATCTCGGCGGCGCAGTCCTCTACCTGTCCGGCTATCGGGCGTATTATCATCTCAGGGTCGAGCAGGCCGGTCGGGCGTATAATCTGTTCGGCGACTGTGTCGCTTACGGAAAGCTCAAACGGCGCGGGAGTCGCCGACACGAAAATCGTCTGGCCAGTCAGCGAATCGAATTCCGACGGGCGCAGCGGGCGGTTGTCAAGCGCGCTCGGAAGCCTGAATCCGTACTCTATGAGCCTTTCCTTGCGCGCCCTGTCGCCGTTGTACATCCCTCTTATCTGCGGGTATGTCACATGGCTTTCGTCGAGAAACAGTATTGTGTCTTTCGGGAAAAAGTCGAGAAGGCACCACGGCCGCGAGCCCGCTGGCCTACCGGCAAGATGCCTCGAATAGTTTTCTATGCCTGTGCAAAAGCCCGTTTCGGCGAGCATGTCCAAATCCTGCTCAGTCCGCATCTTTATGCGCTGCGCCTCGACCAGCTTGTTTTGCGATTCGAGCTCCGCAACGCGCGCGTCAAGTTCGGCACGTATGTTGGGTATTGCCGCGCTAATGCTGTCTTTGGGTGTGACGAAGCCTGTGGCGGGGTAGAGGTCGAACCTGTCGAGCTTTCCAATGGGCGAGCCGGTGACGGGATCTATTTTTTTTAGGCAGTCTATTTCGTCGCCGAAAAATTCTATTCTCAGCGCGCTGTCAAGATACGCTGGAAATACATCGACAACGTCGCCCCTGACTCGGAAAAGCCCCCTCTCAAACGCGGTGTTGTTGCGCTCGTAGTGTATGTCGGTTAACTTTTCGACAAGCTCGCCCCTCTTCATAGCGATTCCCGGGCGCAATGGAATCATCATCTTGCGGAAGTCTTCGGGAGAGCCAAGGCCGTATATGCACGAAACTGTCGCAACAACGATTACGTCGCGGCGCGAAACAAGGGCGCTGGCGGCGGATATGCGGAGCTTTTCAATCTCGTCGTTTATGGACGAGTCTTTTTCTATATAAGTGTCGGTTTGTGGAATGTAGGCTTCCGGCTGGTAGTAGTCGTAGTAGCTTACAAAGTATTCAACGGCGTTCTCAGGAAAAAACTCTTTAAACTCTGCGTAAAGCTGTGCGGAAAGCGTCTTATTGTGCGATATTATAAGGGCGGGGCGGTTCATTTCCGCTATGACGTTTGCCATTGTGAAAGTTTTGCCGGAACCAGTGACGCCCACGAGAGTCGAATATTTTGAGCCTTTTTTTAGGGCTCCGCACAAGTCTTCTATCGCCTTCGGCTGGTCACCCGAGGGCTTGTATTTGCTCGAAAGTTTAAAAAGTTTTTCCTCCATCGCCGTCAGCTTATGAAAAGCGCGCGGAAAGCGCATGCCGAGAATTCGGAAAAATCGCCGATAATTGCATTCGGGCGCTCTTCGGACAGTTTGCGGTCAAGCCAGAAAGATTTTGGATTTGTTGTGGCCAGTGCGACTTTCACCGCCCCTGCGCGCGCCGCGGCGACTATCCCCGCGAGGGAATCTTCAAAAACTGCGCAATCGCAAGCCTCCAACCCGAGCTTCTGGGCGGCCTTTTTGTATACGTCGGGCGCGGGCTTGCCGTGTTCGACGTCTTCGGAAGTGACGAAAGCGGCAAAGTCTTTTCTCATTCCGAGAGTGTCGAGCGCCTGCTCGAGATTCTCGCGCGGAGTAGACGAGCCCACCGCGCATGGTATGCCTTCTTTGTTTAATGTGCGTATGAAATCGACTGCGCCCTTTATTGTGGGGAGGCCGTTTCGCGCAATTCCGTCCCTATAAATAGTCTCTTTTTCGTCGGATAGCCTTTGCGCCTCTTTGATGTCCGGCGTCCATTTCAAAATGTCTACTATGATTTCCAAATTGCGCTTGCCGAATGTGGATTTAAAAAATCCGTCTGGCAGAAACAGGCTCTCGCGGCGCGCGAGCTCCTTCCAGCTTGCCTCGTGCGCGGCGCCGGAGTCGACTACAACTCCGTCCCAATCAAAAAGCGCTCCCAATTTTTTTTCCATTCTTTCGATAATCGGCGCATTTTTTCAGATTTCAAATTTTTTATTACGGATATCCGGATTCATTACAGATTTTTAACCCCAAATATTTACTAGGGTTGTGCAAAACTTTTTTCGCCGTTTATTTCCAAAATTGGACGAAGTTTTTTAACAAGCTTTGCGAACTTGCGCGGTTTCTAGAAAAATCAATGCCTATGAAGTGGGTTGTTATCGTATTATGAATTGTACTGCAATTAGTTTTGAAATTTATGTCTTGCACTTTTTTTTATTATATTAAATCCTTAAAGTGTAATTATGAAGATATATAAACTTTTTTTAAGGTAAGCACGGCGATGTCCGCATTGCTTTTGATGCCGGCACTGTTGCAAGCGGCGCTTCCATCAACTCCTTTAAACGATGAATTTACTACGTCAACCAACGAAACTATTCCCGCAAGTTGGTGGTGGAAATTAGATATAGGAGCGACTGGTACGTGGAATATAGTTGGGGATCTAGCGCAGGTTAATTGGGGGTACAGCGGCGGACAAAGTAAGATTCTCACAGGCAGCGGAACAATAAATATAGGGTCAGAAACCGAGTCAGGGTCTTTGTATATAATGGGCTCAAACCCTCCTTCTGCCGATAACTGGGTATCGATTGTCAGCTTTAACGGAACTGTGAATGTCGGTAAAATGGGGTCGTTTACTTTTGGAGGGTCGTACATATCCCGGTGGGGTAAAGTATCGCATATTGACACCTTAAATATTAACGGCGGCATAGTTTCTGTTATGGCCGATAGCGGCAATACCTCGTATTTTTGCGTAAAAAATCTCGATATCCGCGACGGAGGCCTGATGGAATCGGCATTGTCTTTGCAGTCCTACAGTGGCGGAGTTTGGAATTTGTATACTGACGGGGTAAAGTCAAGCCTCTTGAGGGTTGGAAACGGAAATACCACCCTCAACCTCTACGGCCAAGATGTATTGCGCAATTTACCTCGCATTTCCTTCGACGAAAATACGGGAAGCGTATTAAGAATGAATGTTTCTGCCGACAATTCATTCTCGACGTTCGAGTTTAATTCAAATGGGGTATTAGAACTCGCAATAGCCGAAGGCGCTTCGCTTAAAATAAAAAAGCTTACGACCAAAAACGGAACAAAATCAATAAGCAATGCTGAAATCGTATTTTACGGCTATAACGCCGACGCATTTTTATTGGAGGATTCCACTCTTACCGCAGAAGACGACAAACTTTATGTTCCGTCAGTGGATAGTTATATAAAGCTTACCGCTTACGACGAATCCGGGAATCTGTTGGTTGGAGATTGGGTTTACGATTGGAGCGATGAATTGGGAGTTGGAAAACTTGTCCTAAATGCCGTTCCGGAACCTGAGGCGGCGGCAGTGCTGTTAGGCGTATTGGCGTTGGCATTTGTCGTGCGGCGTAGAAAAAAGTAGTTTTTTGTCTTAGGAAAATAGTGCTCTTATAAAAAGGCTCCGTTTGGCGGAGCTTTTTTATTTTTTCTAACAATGCGCAAAACTAGTTGGCGTTTTTATGCAAAGATACCGAAATATATGCAAAGCTTTCCCGATTTATATAGCTTGTATTTTCAAAAGTATCGATTTTTAACGTTAAATAGGCTTAGGGGGTTCCGATTTTCTTTATATTTGTTAACTTTATGATATTGAATATATTTAAGATTTTATACATGGGGTGGAATTGATATGTCATCTACCGGCTGGCATTAAATTTAACATTCATGTGACTTTTCTTACGGTTGGGTATTTCATCAATGCGGTTATATATTTTTGAGTTTTTTGAAATTTTATGTTGAATGCGGCTTGCCGCGGCGTAAAAATGGTTTTCCATAAATGAACGAGGAACCTCAAAATAAAAAAGTGGTGCTTACGGCCGCGCAGCCTACCGGAAGGCTGCACTTGGGCAATTATCTCGGAGCCGTAAAAAACTGGGTCGAAATGACCGAAGAATACGAATGCTACTTTGGCATAGCCGACATGCATGCGATGACTATCCCGTACGTTCCTGCGGATTTGCGCAAGAATGTCGTCGACTGCGCCGCCCAATACATGGCGTGCGGGCTAGATCCGCAAAAATGCAGCCTGTTCTTGCAAAGCGGTGTTTATGGGCATGCGGATTTGGCGTGGATACTGGGCTGCATATGCCCGATAGGCGCGCTCGAACGCATGACACAATACAAGGATAAAGCCCGCAAACATCAAGACGCGCTAAATACAGGATTGCTTTTCTACCCTGTGCTGATGGCAAGCGATATTCTCATATACAATGCCGACCTCGTCCCCGTTGGCGAAGACCAAAAACAACACATAGAGCTTACCCGCGACCTCGCCCAGAAGTTTAACAACACATTTTCCGAAACATTCACTTTGCCGGAACCATTTATCCCGAAGGCGGGAGCCCGCGTAATGTCGCTGCAATCGCCCGACTCTAAAATGTCGAAGTCCGACCCAAACCAGAACGGAACTTTGTATATAACCGACTCTCCCGACGTGTTGCGCAAAAAGATAATGTCGGCAGTCACGGATTCCGAGAGCAGCGTGCGCTATGCCAAAGAAAAGCCGGGAATATCGAACCTTATGCAGATTATGGGCGCAATGCTCGGGCGCACCGTGGAATCGATAGAGGCTGAATTCGCGGGGAAAGGCTACGGAGACTTCAAAAAAGCGGTTGCCGACGCAGTAATCGCCGGATTGGAACCCGTGCGCAATCGCTACGCTGAAATATGCGCCGATAAGTCGTATGTCGAGGACGTTCTTAGAGCCGGCACTGAATGCGCCCAGAGAAGGGTGAACCGCACGATGTCGAAAGTCCGCAGGAAAGTCGGGTACTTGGATTTGCGCAAAAAATAAAGGATAGTATATGAAAAATTCGCCGAACAAAATCCCCGTCTGGCCTGTATATGCGGCGGACGTCCTTATGTTTGCGGCGGTATTTGCCGTCGCGCTTCCAAACATGTACACGGGGGAGCCACTGTCGGCGACATCCGTATTTTTTTGCTGCCTGATGGTCCTCGGCGGACTGCTTCTTTGCTTGGCTCCGTACTACGCCGGCTTAAAAGGCGCCGAGCGCGAGGAAAAGGCAGCCGCAGACGCTAAAATCCGCGACGACCTCACGATAATATTCGACGAACTTGCCGCTCTCCGTATGATGATTGCAGATATCGAGGAGCGGATTGAAACGTATCCCGAGCGCATAGCCTCCCTCGAATCGGCGGCGGAAAAACCGGTGGAGTGGGCGTCGCGCGCGGAAGTCGCAAAACTTGCAACGGATATACGGGACGCCGTAAAGGAGAAGCTCGCGCAAGTGTCGGAGTCTCTCGACTCAATCGCCGGGCAAACGGAGGCTTGCAGGGTCTCGCAAAAAGAGTCGGACAAGATTGTGGCGGAGCTTTGCTCGGATATTACAATATTAAAGGATTTGCTCCCTGCCTCCTCCGAATCGCTTTCAGACGAAGTTTACGGATTGAAGCAGCGGATTGAGTCGCTCGAAGACGGCCTTGCTTCGTATTCGTCAAATATCGACGAGCACGACGAGCCTGCGGATTCCGAAGACGACGATATTTTTGGCGGAGAGGAATTTTCCCCATCCCAGAACCGCCCCGATGGAATGCTCGGAAGGGCGCTCGCTTCCGCGGAAAATTCTAAAATATCAGTGGAAAAATTTTTCCCAAAGCCGAAAGATGTCCCTTCGCCCGACGGCGGAGAATTGGCGGGCGAACCTCGCGAAGTGAAATCAGAACCTGTGGATTCAGCAAATGAAGCTGGTATAGCGGAAGTTTCGCAGGCGCAAGACGGCGCTTCTAAAAAGCCAGAATCCGCAGATTTGGATTCGCCTACGGTGGAATCGGTAAAATCTGAATTTGAGAGAATCGCGTCGGAAATAGTTTCATCGGATATTGCGGACGGAGATGATTTAAGAGCTTCCGAAATATCCGCAAACGCAGTGGCGGGGCATGAGGACGGCGCTGTGCCGATTGCTGAAAAACCCATTGAAGCAGAGAGCGCGCGGGAACCAGCGTCAGTTGGGCAGTCAGGCGCGTCGGTGGAGCAGCCCAGCGCAGTAGTTGACCAACCCAATGCGGCTGTTGAGCAGCTTAATGCATCGGCTGACCAGCCTGGTCCGGCAGTTGAAGATTCAAATGCGGATAGTGCGGCAAACAGTTTGGCTGAAGACGGGCAGCCCGGTTCTTCCGGCGCGGATTCTTCAGATAGCGCATTCGGCTTAAAGGAGAATGAAAAGGGCGCGGATTTTTTTGAATCTGCGGATTCGCCTTTGGGCTTGGGCGAATCCGATAATAAAAAGCCGGACTTCCCTACGCTATTTGCGCTTCCGGAGTCTTCGGAAAAGGCCCGCAAAACATCTAAGACCGATACTTGTATAATAGTAAATTCGCTAATCGGCATAGGCAACAAGCCGTATCTGCGCGGCGCTGGCGGCGGGCTATCCCCCGACAAAGGCGTCCCGATGGAATATCTTGAAATAGGGAAGTGGAGATATGTTTTCCCTCCCGATTCACAATTTCCGATAGAATTTTCGGTGTACAAAAATGACGAGACTCGCAGCGATGGCGGAGAAGTCTTTCAAATCCTTCCGAACGAAAAACTCGAACTAAATCTGAGATTTACAATTTAGAAATGTTAAGCGTAAGAATAATACCGTGCCTCGACGTGCGCGACGGGCGGGTCGTAAAGGGCGTAAACTTCGTGAACCTTGTGGACGCGGGGGATCCCATGGAGCAGGCAAAGGCGTACGAAAACCAGGGCGCCGACGAACTGGTGTTTTTGGACATAACGGCTTCGAGCGACAACCGCGCGATAATGCGCGACGTCGTGGAGCGCACAGCCGGAGAATGCTTTATGCCCCTTACGGTGGGCGGAGGGCTCAGGACGCTTGAAGACATTAGGCTAATGTTGAACGCAGGAGCGGACAAGGTTTCGCTGAACACTTCCGCAATAACGAATCCGGATCTCGTTTCGGAGGCTTCTGCAAAATTTGGGAACCAGTGCATAGTTGTCGCAATAGACGCGAAGCGCGAAGGCGAGGGGAGGTGGAATGTCTATACGCACGGCGGAAGAAATAGAACCGAGCTCGACGCCGTGGAATGGGCGAAAGAAGTGGAGCGCAGGGGAGCGGGCGAAATACTTTTGACTTCCATGGATTGCGACGGCACGAAAGACGGCTACGATATTGCCCTGACGAGGGCTGTGAGCGATGCCGTAAAAATTCCTGTCATTGCGTCTGGAGGCGCAGGAAATTTAAAACATCTGGTTGACGCCGTTAAACTCGGCGGCGCGAGCGCTGTTTTGGCCGCCTCAATTTTTCACTTTGGAACATATACCATAGAGCAGGCAAAGCGCGAGATGCGCGCGGCAGGGTTGCCTGTGCGCTTGCAGGACTAATATCTGAAAAATTGCAACTTCCATACCGCGCCTTTATTTGGCGCAAAATTTGCGTTTTTTAAGCAAACAAGGGGAAATCGAAAGAAATCTCAGAGAAGCTATTTGCGCAAGGTTCGCGCTGTTTAAGCAAATAAGTGGATACCTAACAGACGGCGATTTTTTAATTTTGCCAGATTAAAAAAATATGCGCATCCGCGGCAAATCCTGCATGTTTGGATTCGCTGTTAGCGGAGCGAATATTGGGGGGCTTTTTTTAGCCGAAATATTTGCGGCATAAATTGTGCGGCATTCAATTTTTTATGCGGGTGCCGCGGCGGTGCGGAATAAAATTGCGATATGTCCGCTTCCCCAAAAAAAAGGCAGTGGCGGCAGATTCGCTTTATCGCATTCCTTTCCGGGAAAATTTTTTTAACTGGAATTTAATCTGCCAAAAGAAAATCGTTTAAATTTCAGCGTGCGTCGGCGGGAGAGCTGACTGTGAGGTCAGCGTATTTTACCCTCGCGAACTTTTCAACTACGCTTGCCGGCGCTTTTATCTGCAATCCGATTCTCCCAGCGCTAAAAAGGATTTTTTCAAAATTTTTTGCGGAGGAGTCTATTGTCGTGCGGAACGATTTCTTCATTCCTATCGGAGAGCACCCGCCGTGCACGTATCCGGTTGTGGGCGAAAGCTCTTTGGACTTTATCATAGCGACAGATTTTTCTCCCACGGCTGCCGCTGCTTTTTTAAGGTCAAGCTCCCTGTCCACGGGAATCATAAATACAAAATGTTCGCCGGATTTTCCTGCGGTCACGAGCGTTTTGAACACGCAATCCGGATTTTCGCCTATTATGCCCGCCATTTCCGTGCCGCTTACGGCCTCGGTTATTCCGCAGTCGATAACTTCGTGCGGGATTTTCTTTTGATCGAGCATTCTCAATGCGTTTGTCTTGTGCTCCATTTTTGCCTCTTTTCAAATTTGCGGCTAAATTTTATCGTATGATTTTTTTGCGCTGCACCGCTTTAAATAATGCATTTAATTGTTTTGCGGCGCGCCTGAAAACTTCGAACCGCCACAGAGAAAATTCTGGCGATTATCCCGCAGAGAAAAATATTTTGCGCCTGCGGAAAACGCGCCATAGAATATTCTTTCTTTTTTTGAAATGTATTATTTCACTAAAAAGAAGGAATCGGAATTTTTTTTTGAAAAACAATGCGTGGTTCTATTGTTTTTTCAAAATATTTTCTATTGCCGGAGTGAATTTGTCGGCCATATTCATCATGCCTATGTCGCCAGGGTGGCAGTTGTCAGGGGAGGCTTCGCCGTGCTCGCCGAATAGCCATTCACCGTCTATATAATATAAATCCCTAAATCCGCTTTCTTGAAGATTGCGGACTATTGCGCGCTGGGCTTGGCATTTATCGGCTACATATGGTTTGCCGCCTGTCTTTTGCCAATACCATGCGGTTGCGCTTGTCGCCTCCTCGGCTACTACAATCGGAGTGTCGGGGCGCAGCTCCCTCAGGCGCCTCAAAAATTTTTCGCACCGCTCTTCTATTAGCTTTTTGTTCATATTTTGGGTTGCGTCTATGAAATACAAATCGGCATCGATTGTTGCGAGCATTTCCGCCATGCCGATTTCCATTTGCGCAGACCCCGAAAATCCGAGGTTAATTATCGGCTTGTTAAGCCGCCTGCCGATTAGAGAAGGGTGGGATATGCCGGGGTGGAATGCCCACGCACCGTGAACTATGGAAGTGCCGTAAAAAACTATCGGTTTTTGCGTGGAAACTATCCGCTTAAATGTCGCCCCTTTCTTTAATCCTATTTTTGCGCTCTTTATATTGTTTCTAAGCGGAAGATATACGCGGTATGTATTTTCCTTTCCGTTCAGGGCGCTAAGCCTGTATATTTTTTCCCCGCTTTTTATTTTTGAAATCGGAGTTGTTGCCAACCACCTGAATTTTCCGCCGTCGGAGGCGTATAGGTCGAAGCCGCTATTGGCGAACCAGAATTTTGTCGGATTGTCTTCGCGAAATTCGCAGTCTATCCATATTTGGTTTGAATTTGTCTCAAACGTCACGCTAAGCCCTGTGGGCGTAAGGGAATTGTTCCATACATTTTTTGTAACTTGGCCCTTGAATTTTAGCGGTATTCTCGCGTAAGGGAATGGGTATTTCTCGCCGCTCCAAGCTTGTCCGTCGAACCCTATGCCGGATATTTCCCGCCATTCAAGATCCGGAATTATTTCCTTGTCGGCAGCGAGTGCGCTTATGGAGCACGCAACTGTTAGCAGTATAATTTTTAGCACTTTTTTCATTTTTATATAAATCCGCGCAGTTATTATTTATAAAAATTTTCGCTTCAAAACCTGAAAAATATTTGTAGGTTTCTTCTGTTGCTGCGGCAACATAAATTTGCGTTGCACGCCATAAAAATTGAGCCTTATTTTTTATTTTCCTCTCTATTTGGGAACTTTAATCTTTCGCATACTTTTTTCCGAAAAGCAGGTAGCAATTTTCTTCGTAAAGTTCTCTATTTTTTTCAAAAAAACTTTTCCGGCGTGTGGCGCGTTTTTTATCATAATATTTCCGCGCAGGGCTCAAACGGGGTGAGGGGGCGAAGCATGGTGTGTGCCCGTATTGCGCTGTATTTGCAATAAACTCTGCATACGCTTGCGGTTCCTTGCTGGCATTTGTAAACGCAAGGCTTCAATGCGCGCTGTGTTTGCATATTGAATTGAGAGAACGCGCAGAGCAAAAATTTTAAATTTTTTTGATGTCAACAGTGGAGCGCGCAATATGCGCAATTATTTCCGCGGAACTTTCAATAAAAAACGCTATATAGAAAATAGGGATAAATATGTGCCGTTTTATGTGTTAATCGGCGTTATTTATCCTTTGTAGAATTTCTGATTTTTTCCGCCTCTTTTTTTAGGTATTGCGAGGCTACCCATGTCGGCGGAATAAGGGTAGTAGAATTTTGGTTATGCGGAGACGATATGTTTAGCAGGGTCGCGAGCCGCCTTACGGACAAGTGCCCGGCTATGTGGTTGTTTTGCTCCATTCCGCTCCAGACATTTTTAGGGATTGTGCAGTCGTTTCGGCGCTCGAGCTGCACTATTGGATAGCGCTTGCCGTTCTTTCGCCTTACGTGGTTGTAGAGAAAGTCGCCTGTTTTACCAAGCATGTATATTATGACATCTGGCTGTACGTCGTCTATGTATTTTTTTAGATTATCAAAGTATGTGGGGCTTTCGAGATTTTCGGTAAACGGCTCAATCCGCGAAGACGGAGGCATTGCGAATTGGGCCCGGAAAAATCCGCCGTAAAACCTGCCGTCGACCATGTCGTCTATGCGCTCGTCTACGACAAACGCGGGGCGGCGGAATCCCATTTTATATAAATTTTCGACCGTCGCTCTCGCCACCTCGAATTGGTTTGAGGAGACGAGCTCGTACGCGGGGTTGTGCACGCTTATTCCCACCGAAACAATTTTAAAGTCGTCCCATATTTTTGAGTATGGCTCAAAAACTCCCTCTTCGGTGTGCCCCATTATTATGCAGCCGCGTATGCCGCGCGCATGTAGAATTGCGGAGAGCTTCTTGCGCGTAAGCTGCGGGTCGAGAAGCCAAAATTCGTCGATTTTAAAACCGAGCTCCGCGGCTTCTTCATCTATTCCGAGCTTGTACTGAGGGAGTGTCGGGTGGTTTTTAAATGCGTCTTTGTCTTTATTGCCGTTTAGCAGCGCAATGACTTCCCTAAAACCTCCAATGGTCGATTTCCTCATCGACGACATCATTGTGGAGACCATTGTATTGCGCTGGTATCCTGCGGCCTTTGCCGCCGCTTTTACTTTTTTTAAAGTGGAAGCCTTTACTCTCGGCGAATCGTTGAGTGCGAGCGACACCGTTCCTTTTGATAATCCAAGCCTTTGTGCGAGTTCTCTTATGGAGACATATACGGAAGGTTTTGTTTCAAAGGTAGCCATTTGCTTAAAAAATGATAAGAATTATAGATAGTGTCAACAGAAAATATGCATAAAAAAGCTCTTAGACTGTTTATGGGAAAGGAATTAAACTGTTCAGCAATATTTCCTATCAAGATACTTGCTTTAAGGGTATTTTAGTGCTTAAATTGCCCCAGTTAATCGAGATTCACAGCTAAAAAAAATACATATGGAAAATTCTTTTGATTTCGTAGGATTGGGATTTTGCAGCAACGACTATCTCTGTATTCTGCCCTACATTCCCCTCGATAATAAGGTCAAGATAATAAAGCGCATCATTCAAGGCGGCGGCCCCGCCGGCAATTCGACTGTCGCCGCTTCAAAACTTGGATTGAAGGCCGCCTTCGTAAGCGCGATAGGCGACGACGCCGACGGCAAGAAAATGATTGAGGACTTCGAGGCCGAGAAAGTCTGCACAAAGGGCATAAAAGTCCGCAAGGGCTGTGAATCCCCGCTTGCATACTGCTGGATTGACGAGCCCACGGGCGCGCGCAGTGTCGCTTGGACCCGCGGCAATACGCCCGAGCTTGAATCCGACGAGGTTGATTTGTCGCTTTTGGACGGCGCTAAAATTTTACATATCGACGGGCACAACCCAAAAGGCGCCCTCGCTGCTGTAAAGCGCGCAAAGGAGCTGGGAGTGCTCGTAAACTTCGACGCCGGCACGGTAAGGGACGGCATCGCCGAGCTCCTTCCGTACGCGGATATCCTCATAACCTCCGAAGCATTCGCCCGCGCTTGGACGAAAGAGGAGGATCTTGAGAAAGCCCTCCCGAAGCTTGCCGAATACGGGGCAAAGGTGACGGGCTGCACAATGGGCGCCCATGGCTCGATGATGTACGACAACTGCAAAATAATAAAGTGCCCGGCATTTGAAGGAGTGAAGGTTGTCGATACGACGGGCGCGGGCGACTTGTTCCACACGGGCTTTGCCGTAAGATATTTGGAGACGCAGGACCTCATGGAATGCCAGCGCTTCGGCGCGGCGTGCGCGGCTCTCAAATGCGCAGGGCTTGGCGGGCGCATGACGGCTCCGTCGCGCGCGCAAGTTGACGAATTCCTCTCGAAAAGATAATTTTTTATAAAAACAAAAAAAGGAACATAATATGAGCAAAAAAATAAGAATAGGTTTTCTACCGCTGACAAAAGTAAATTGGACGAACGAGGCAATGCAAAAGCAGCGCCGCGACGCCATTGAAATGCTCAGCAAGATTCCCAACGTCGAGATAGTCGGCGGCGAAGACATGATCGAGACCGAAGAGCAGTCGCTCAAAATTCTCGAACGCTTTGAAAAAGACCGCCCCGATATGCTTGTCGCCCTTTTTACGACATTTGCGCTCGGAACAATCGTGTCGCTTTTTGCAAAGCGCCTCAAAGTGCCTGTCGTGCTGTGGTCGATAAAAGAACCCGATCCTGCGGGCGGCCGCCTTCAGGCGAATTCCTTCTGCGCGGCGAACATGAATTCGCACTTCCTCTATCGCTTCCACATTCCGTACTTCCATGTACACGGCAATATCGGCGACGAAAAAACTTTGCAGGACTTTGACAAGACAGTGCGCGTCGTCCGAGCCATGGACGCCGTCAGCAAGATGCGCATAGGTCTCATCGGCGGTCGCGTTCCCGGCTTCTACACTTCCAGCTGCGACGAAATGATGCTCCGCTCCAAGCTCGGACCGGAACTCAAATACATCATGATGCTCGAAGTCATGAATGACGCCAAGACCATCTCCAAGGAAGACCTCGACGAAGCCCTTAAAATTGTCAAGGCCGACGCGACCGGCGCGGAAGCTTCTGAGGGCGACCTCAAAAAGTCCGCGGCCCTCTATGCGGCGGTTTGCGGCATGAGAAAGAAGTTCGGCGTGGATACGTTCGCCTTCCGCTGCTGGCCGGAAGTTATAAATTCCGACCTCTACGGCATAACCGCGTGCTCGACCATCGGACATCTCACCAACCACGGCGTAATCACCGCCTGCGAAGGCGACGTGTACGGCGCGGTCCTCATGCGCTTGCAATACGAGCTCACCGGAGAGCTTCCGTTCTTCTGCGACCTCATCATGTGCGAGCCCGACAAAGAATACGGGGTTGTATGGCACTGCGGCGCGGCTCCCTGCAAACTCTGCAAGAAGGGCTTTAAAAACTCACTGCGCAACAGTTCCACTGTCGTCACAAAGGGTGTCGTCAACGAATTCCCGCTCAAGCCCGGCAGAGTCACGCTCGCGCGCCTTGGCGAAAAGCGCGACGGCGACGGCTTCAGAATGCTCATTGCCCCCGGCGAAGGCATCGACACCGACTTGTTTGTCCGCGGAAATCCGCTCAAGGTCAAGTTCGACGCCGGCTGCGAACGCGTTCGCGATACCGTCATCAACCAGGGCTTTGAACACCATTTCTCCATGGCGTACGGCGACATCACCAAGGAGCTTCTCGACTACTGCCGCATAATGGACATCGAGCCGATAGTCCTGAAATAACCCCTAAAAGTTTAGAATTATGTCAAGCGACAAATTCCTAATCAAGCTATCGCCGAAAGACGGGTACAATCCCGTCTTCGAGCGCGGGCAGTACAATATGAAATTGACGTCGTTCGCGGTGTTAAAGCTGGCGAAGGGCGAGGTTTACAAGAGCTCAACAGCGGACACGGAAGTGGCATTTGTCCTCCTCGGCGGAAAGTGCGCTATGAAGGGCGACGGATTCGATTTTCCGGAAGTCGGCGGGCGCAAAAACCCGTTTGACGGCGCTCCGCACACGGTCTATCTGCCGCGCGGGATTTCTTATGAAATAACGGCTTTGACCGACGTTGAGATTGCGGTCAACATAGCTCCCGCTTCGCGCGATACCGCGCGCCCGACTCTCATCACTCCCGAGATGACGCGCTCCTTCGAGCTTGGAAGGGACAACTTCACGCGCCGCGCCACTGTAATGCTCGACGAAAAGTTTGATTCCGAGCATTTCTATATTGGGGAGGGCATGATTCCCTCCGGCAACTGGTCCGGCTATCCGCCGCACCGCCACGACATCGACAATCCGCCGGAGGAAATAGATATGGAGGAAACATACTTCTATCTTTTCAATCCCCCGCAGGGTTTCGGAATCCAGAAAATATACACGCCTGACGGCCGCATCGACGAGACTTACACTGTTAAAAATTACGACACCGTCGCCATCGCCGAAGGCTACCACCCGCTTTGCGGGGCCCCTGGGTACGACATGTATTATCTCTGGACAATGTGCGGGCAGACCAACAGAGGTTTGATATCCTCGATGGATCCCGCGCATAAATGGGTTGTGGGCAAATAATGCAAGACTTGTTTTTAGGAATAGATTTCGGGACGGGCGGCTGCAAAGTGACTGCCGTCTCCGAATCTGGCGGGGTGGTAGCCGACGCGTCAGTCGAGTATCCAACCGAGTACCCGCACAGCGGGTGGTCGGAACAGAACCCGTCGGACTGGTACGCCGCGATGTGCAAGGCGATAGCCGAGGTAGAAAAGAAGGGCGCGGACTTGTCGAAAGTGGCCGCCATATCCTTCGACGGTTCGACCCACAACGCGGTGCTGCTCGACGCAAATATGCGCCCTGTCCGTAAGACCATAATGTGGACCGACCAGCGCAGCGTCAAGGAGTGCGAAGAGCTCAAGCGCGGAATGTGCGACGAGATTTTTTCCACGGCCTATCAAATGCCGACTCCAACTTGGACGCTCCCGCAAATGATGTGGCTGAAGAATAACGAGCCCGATGCTCTCGAAAGAACAGAGCATGTCCTTTTTGTGAAGGACTATGTCAGGTATTTGGTTACGGGAGTGGCCGTCACTGACTATATCGAGGCTCAGGGCACGCTATTTTTCGACATGAAATCGATGTCGTGGAGCGAAAAGTTGGTAGGGATTTCCGGGCTGAAAATGGGCGCTCTTCCGGAGCTTGTGAAGCCTACGGACATAGTCGGCAAAGTATCCGCTTCAGCCGCGCGCGACATGGGAATTCCCGAGGGAACGCCCGTCGTATGCGGCACGAGCGATTCCGCCGCCGAGGACTACGGCGCCGGGGCGATACAGCCCGACGACTGCATCTTAAAGCTCGCCACTGCCGGTAACGTGAATGTAATGACATCCGCTCCGCACCCCTTTAAAACAACACTCACATATTCGCATGTAATAGAGGGAATGTGGTACACCGTATCGGCGACCAACGCGGCGGCGCTTTGCCAAAGGTGGTTTAGAGACGCGTTTTGCTCCGAGGAAAAAGCGGTGGCAGCAGCCGAGGGCAAGAGGGCGTTTGCGCTGATGGACGAACTCGCGGAGAAGTCTCCTGTGGGAGCGCGCGGGGTGATGTTCCATCCGTACCTGCAAGGGGAGCGCTCCCCATATTGGGACGCCGACTTGCGCGCGAGCTTTACCGGCATTTCCATCTCCTCCACGAAGGGGGATTTTATGAGGGCTCTCTTGGAGGGCGTTGCGTTCTCACTAAAAGACTGCTACGGCGCGATAGAGGAAATAGGCCTTGATGTAAAGCGCATATTCCTAATAGGCGGCGGAGCAAAAAGCAAGTTGTGGAGCTCTATAATAGCAAATGTTTTCGATAAATCCGTAGCCGTCCCGATTCCCGGCGACGCCTCGTACGGAACGGCGCTCATAGCGGGCGTCGGCGCGGGCGCTTTTAAGACACCTGCGGAGGCCGTCGAAAAATGCCTGAAAATCGACAGGTTTGTCAAGCCCGACCCGCAGGTCGTACCGCGGTACGCCGAGCTTTTCAAAAAATACAAGGCGGCGCACGACGCTCTCGCGCCCGTCTATAAAATGAAGTAATTTCCAAAACCAAACACTAAGGAGAAATAAAATGTTTGTCCCAAAAGGCAACTACATGTTTGAAATGATCCGCACGGAATTGGCAGACGCCGTGGGATCCGAATACGTAAACACGGGGGATTCCGATAAATTCGGTCATTCTATCGACTATTATTGGATTCCCGAAATGTGGCACGACCGCGGCAAGGAAACCAAGAAGCCGGATTTTGTCGTGCACCCCGGAAGTGCCGAAGAGGTCGCGCGGGTTATAAAAATCGCAAACCAATACAAAATTCCCGTCGTCACATGGGGCGGCGGTTCAGGTTCGCAGGGCGGGGCGCTCCCGGCGTTCGGGGGAATTGTCCTCGACACTAAGCGCATGAATAAAGTCCTTAAAATAGACGAAAAATCCCTCACTGTGACGGCTGAAACGGG